>JAABUL010002447.1_pt1 | contig 30733 bp, 7 predicted proteins | sample 5559151 | NCBI WGS metagenome assembly JAABUL01 (sample SAMN10711876, study PRJNA513368) | rock metagenome | isolation source: Antarctica rocks | place: Antarctica: Victoria Land, Pudding Butte sud
GCAAATTAAAATTAATTATAAAGATAAAATACTTAAGTTTGCAACAAAACAATTTAATTATTGCGCAATCGCATATTAAATATGTTAAAAAATATATTTTTAATTTTTAAAAACAATAAAACAATAATTTTTGAAATTAATAATTATTTCGAACAATATATTAATTAACAATTAAAAGTTATCTTATTGCTAATTTCGCATTTTAATATTTTTAATTTTGATATCTTCGATTATGCGCAAACGTTTAGCAAACTTATAAATTTAAACAAATTTTTTACTTTTGCGTCTTTTGTTAATCGATTCTCTATTGCAATTAATATATTTTTGCGTTAATTTTATAATTGTTGCAAATTTAATATTAACAAATGTTTTAATTTAACGTCTTAGTATTCTTAATTTGTTGCAAAAACTTTTTTACAAATTAGCACTTTATTAATGCAAAATTTGTCGCAAATATTAACTCTAATATTTTTGTTTAATTTTTTCAAATTTAATAATAAGAATTTCGAAAAATTGACTCTTAAAATTTGTTAATTTTCTTCGTTTTTTTAATAGTTTTTTTTATTTTCTTAACAATTTTTTACGTTCTCTTAACAATCTTTCTTGCATAATAATATTTTTTTTTGATCTTTTAACAATATATTTTCGATCTCTTTTAAAGTTAACAATTTTGTTAAATTTAAATATTTAATATCGCAATATTAAATCTTTTTCTTTATAATATCTTTTTACATTTTTTTTCTTTTTTTTGTTAACTTTCTATATTTTATTTAAGATTATTGATGCGAGCATCGTCTAGTTAGTCGCCACTAGTTAGGGTCCATCTAGCTAGTCGCCATTAGTTAGGGTCCATCTAGCTAGTCGCCACTAGTTAGGGTCCATCTAGCTAGCATTCGTTTTTAGTTTGATCATTAATCATTATACTATACAATTAGTTGTCTTGCTTGCTTTGTGTTCACAACAATCGTCTTTCTTTTCGTGTCAATTAGTAGCTTCAATATTAGTTTCGAAGACAAGTAGTTCTTATCGTTTGAATCATTGCATCAATCGTTGAGCGTTGTTAGTCATCATCTTCTTCGTCGCTTTTGCTTGGGCGCATTGGCGCAAGCCTCAAGTGTCTAAATTTTTACATCAAACACTTATTTTATTAAGATTGTTAACTAGCTCATTGCATTAGTTTTAAACGAATGTCGACGACAATATTGTCGACATAGCTTATCTAGCGTCTTTTTAGTTATTTAGCGTTGTGTTTCGAGCTTTTGTCGTAAGTTAATGTTTATTGTTGAGGAGATTCTTTCAAATATTTTCGCAACGAACTAGGTAATCGTTAAGCTAACGAACGTCAAGAATTTTTCTTAACTCGTTTATCAACTTTTTGCTTTCGCAAAGATTGATCATTCTTTTAAATCTCTTTTGTTCTTATTTATTATCGAGCTAGTTAAGAAGCTATTTTGACAAGCTTCGTCTTCTATCTTTGTAGAGCTAGAAGAACGACGAAGCAATAGAAAAGTTGATTAGTTATTTATTTAGTTATCGAAGTAGGCAATTAATAAGATTTTACTTCGAAGAGTTATAAAGAGATTTATAGCAATAGCTAGCAATCAAATATTAAACTCGAACGATTTCTCTATTGCTAAGACTTTTGAGTTTAAAGCTTCTTCTTCTATAAACGTTGCTAAGACGTTCGAATTTAAATCTTATTCTTTCGTCAATTTGATATCTCTAGACGAGAAGTCTTTTGATCTTTAGAGTACGATACAACGATTGCTAGTCAAAAGATCTTAAAAGATCAAAAGTAGCTAGAACGTTCTCAATCAATTATCTAGTGAATCTCGAAGACGTTTTTCGACGAATGTTGTCGCTCTCATTGTTGATACTCGTTCGAGTAGCAACTTTGATTCGATGGGACAATCATTTATTCTTTCACGTCTCAATTTATCGACAATGGGTAGTTGAACTCAATCTTTATTCTTTTAGATCGTTGAGAATTAGTTTTCGAATTCATCAAATAATGATTCTCAACGTGAGGACATCTTGAGATTCGACGATCATTTAATCGATGAGAATGCGAGTTTAAATCGAGAGAGATTATCTTCGTTTTCGTCTAGAAATCGCGAGGATCGTTCTCTCGCTTTTAGTAGATAGCGTTTGATGATCGACGCAATACTAGATTTATCTACTAGTGAGTTTCGCCAATGGGATAGACGACTGGCGAGCAATCAACAAAATTAGGGCGCTTTGGGACGAGCGTTTTTCTTTTCACTACTCGCACTCATTGGCGATCGTCAAGAACAGGAAGCCTCTATTTCTTCATTCGCCCCTATTAATGGCTTTAGACAATTGATTATCGCAACGACAACGATTGCTCTTGGGCAACAATTAGTCTCTACTATTACTTTTGGGCAATAGTTAGCCCCTATTGCTATTTTTGGGCAACAATTAGCTTTAATTGTTATCTTTGCACAATTAGCTTCAATTGCTAACTATGGACAATCAACTTCGATTACCACTTTTGAGCAACAACTTGGATAGCAAATTGCGTTCGACTAGGCGACTAACTACGCGAACGAAAGACAATACGAAAATTAGAATCTCAATTAGCATTTTAGTCAATTAGAACATACTTGTCAAGATTGACCTTAACAAGAGAATTTCACTTTTATCTCTCAAATGATCGATCAATTTCGAGGTATCATGCGTGACGAGATTAGACAAGTTATCTCAAATTCTAATGAAAATTCTCTTTATCAAGATTGTGCTAGACGACGAATTGATCGTTCTTATGAGAAGAAGTCTTCGATCGTTGGTAGCGAATGCTTGTCGATCAAGTTTAGAGTTGCGAACATTGAATTTTTTCATCTAGACGCTTTCGAAAGCTACGACGCAAAGTTTATTATCTTTGCTCATAAGAAGACGATTTATCGCGAGGTTTTTATCTTCGTAGATCGAGTAAACGACTATGTTTACATCGTTGACGAAGTCGCTATTCGCGAGAATCTCTTCTTTTGCTTTCGAGGATCAACAATGACATAATATCTTAAGAAGATCGAGAAGTTCAAACGAAGAGCTTTTTGAACGATGTCGTTGATCGATTTTATAGATGAGCTTTAGACGTGATTTAAGATGCGAATCAATAAGACTCTAAATAAACTAATATCGAAATCATTCATCGCGAAGGACGTCATGAACGATCGAGAAACAATTGGTTATCTTTAGAATGTCGTTCTCTATTTTCAATTTACTAGGATATCTAACTTGCAAGGTTAATTAACTTGGGCTTAGCAACAACTTGACTTAGAGCTTAAGGCGATGATGATCATGTCTACGACGATCATTACAATTCAAGACTTCATCGAGAAGTTCGAAGCGAAACGAGAGCTTTATAAAGTCATGCTTATTTGACGACGAACGAAACGTAGCTTAAAGACTAATAAGCGTAACGAAGATCTCAAGTTTAATCAATTAATAGTTTGTTAATTCTTCGCACCAATATAGTTACGCGCGATCTATTTCTCACGCATGCCATACTACAATGCTTATTAGAATTTCGTTGAATACTTATCTCGTTTTTTAGTGCAAGACTCTAGATATGTTGCCAATTAATATTGTTTAATGATGCAATCGTCGTAGTCTATGTCTTCACAACTCATATTGTCGTAGCTTAATTTAACAAGAGGATTGTTGGCGCCTAATCGCCTAACGATCATTGCCTCTAATGCTAAGACTCAAATCGACAAAGAGAATAAGAATTCTTTCTTCTTCAAGATAGACGATCGACGCAATGATACTAGAGAAGGTCAAAATCGCAATATCTATCGAACTTAAGGACAACAATTCATCTATCAACTATATAACTATTAGCGGCGTTCGTATTAGCAAAAGGGATATTTATCGTCGAGATACTAGCAAGGACCTTATTAGCTCTATGTTGCTTCGACGTATCACATAGCGCCTTTCGTTTACAACTTTTATAATGAATAATAGTTAAAGGTCTTGGCTTATTTTAGCGCAAAGTATGCTAACGAGAAGTTGTTCGTCGAAGCCTCAATCTATTATGTTGAGAACGAACGACTAGCTAACGAAGAGCAAGATAATTGTACAAACTTCTTTGTTATCTTGATTGACGCTTACTAAGTCGACGCATATCATGTCGATTCCAAAATTAACGTTATTTTAGATCGCTCAATTTGCCAAACTTGTTAGCGTACTTTTCATTTAAGGAATAAGTTATTTAGACATCTACAAAGTTATCACGATCTCAATTGTCGAATGAAGAGAAATTACGTCGAAGTCTTTTAGACGAATTTTAATTTGATAAACTTAGACTAGATTATCAATGACTTAGACATAATCGAATTCGACGCGACGATCGTCGTTAACATTGGATTAGTCTTTCGATTATATTATTATGCGACAATGCTTTTGAGATTCATTTAGCGTGACGTCATGCATTCTATTTGCGTCGACACAAGATGCACAATGTTCTTAATCGATCGATAGTTTCTCGACGAGCTTAAACTAAAATATTTATTGAAGAAAGTCGACGCTCTTATCTTAGTGTGCGAAGTCGATATCGAGAAGCATCTTATAGACGATTATCTATTTTTAAATATGTACATTAAAGAACAAGCTAATAATAAGAGTGCGATGACTCATATTTGTTAAGAGATTCACGTAGTGAATCATCTAAAAGCAAAGATGCTTTTTGAGATAAACGTTATGATCTTAAAGCGAATAATAGTGAATCTAAATGCTAGAACGTTAACAATTAATAGTTGTTGAAAGCTAACAATCGATTTTAAGATTACATCGAAAAACAATATACGAGTTCGTAGAGTCTTGAAGGCAAGTCGAAAGACAATCATCGACGTTAATACGATTATTGAGTTATCTATTTGTTCGCTACAATTTTTGTTAGACAAAGACTATCTATTCGAGTCAAAGCTTGTCGATGCGTATGCTTATATTGTCGACTTTAACGTATCTTTCATTTATGTTTGCAACACCAGTTTAGTGTTAATGATTATTGATAGGCATGTTAATCTTGGTTATTTAACAAAGTATAAGAAGCAAAGTTGTTATCAAATTGGTGTCAAGGAGCACCCATGAGCGACGAAAGAAAAAATACAAGTAGATATGTCGAAGAATGGTTGTTAAATCATTTTGTTAAACGACGTTCATGCGTACGAATCTCTAGATAAAATTAGTTTTCTTTAGACATTGATTAACAAATTCGTCGATCTATGAATCGATAATAAGAAGACAATTAATCTACTAAAGAACGACTAGATAATAGTATCTTTTACAAGAGATTAAGATTCGATGAACGCTTTTCGCATTGTTCATAAAGTCTACTCATTAGACGTTCGAGATAAACAAGTAGTCGATGAGAAATTTAACAAACTTCATCAATAGAGCAAAATGAAATGATTAAGAAAGCTCACTCCTTTTAAGTTTTTAGTGTTCGTCGTTTGGCGCATCGTTAATGAATCAAACGAACTCAAAAAAAAGTTACGAGTTGTGACAAATATTAGAGAACTTAATAAGTTTGTTGTTATAAATGGTCATTTCATCTTAATACAAAGTGACGTTATCGCTCATATAAGAGATTGCAATCACATTAGTTTGATGAATGACCTAGCTTTTTTCTTTCAATTTTTAGTGATTATGGCGAACAAACATAAATTCTTCCTCATTAATTATCGAGGAAAAGAAGAACTACAAGTAGTCGTCATAAGATTTAAAAACTCTTTAGCGTATGTGCAACGAGTGATGAACGAGCAATTGCGAGAATTTCGAGAATTTGTACGCGTCTACATCGACGACATTATAGTTTTTTTTAAGACGTTTATCTAGCATTTGAATCATCTTAGTTAACTTTTTCTTAAATTTATCGAACTTCGAGTTATTTTAAGTTCAAAGAAGATCTTTTTAAACTACTTAAACATTACATTGTTAAGTTAAAAGATAAACGCTTTCGATTTATTTACAATTGAGAAGCGAATAGTTGTCGTTAAAGCAATCGAATTTCCAAAGAATCTAAAAGCTCTTAAAATCTATCTTGGTTTTTTCAACTATTAACGAGATAAGATCGCGTGATATGCACAAAAGATCGATGCTCTTTAGGGCGAAAAAACGCGATTGTTAAAGGGAGCTTCAACTCTAGGCGATTAGAAACGCAAGACATATGTCAAAACAACACTCATTGAAAACTTATCGACGCTAAGAGAATTCTACGTCTAGCTTCAACGCACTTTGACGACTCCTAACTTCTTAATTCACTTCGATAATAGTTGACGTCTTTACATTGATTTAGATGCGACAAAGAAGCGCGACTTTAACGTCGAAATATATCACGTTAAGAGCGATTTAACATTAGACGATTTTAGAAAGGCGAACATCTAGCACATTTTGTTTTTGTCAAAGATGCTTATTACGATTGAATTTTATTATTGGCTCACTAAGTTGAAGGTCGTCGCTTTAATTTAAACAATTAGGAAAACTCGACATTTTATCGAAGCTTTCAAATGATCTACTATGATCTATATAAATCATTTGGCGACGATAAAGATTGTTAAGCAAACTACTTTATCGTCTTCGTTAATCGACAAGTTAAACTTGAGATTAGTTAGAGTTTTTTAGTATCTATCGCAATTTATTTTAGACGTTCGTTATCGTTCGAGTCGACTTAACATTGTTTTAGACGCTCTATTAAGACTCGTCGCCTTAACGAAAAAGAAGAAGTTGAACGACGATTAAGACATATTTGACGACATTGACATCTTTCATGACGAGGCAAAGACGATCGTTGAGGTTGACGCTAAGGCGAATGTTGTAAATAGACTAGTTGAATAAACGACTAAAGAGAAGAAGAACATCGTCGTACAAGATACAACGAACGAAGCGATTTCTTTTCACACTTATCTTATTGAGATAAGTATCGACTTTCAAACACGTCTCATTGACGTCTACAATCGCTTCATCAAATGAACGAAAATCTTAAGAACTCTACAAAGGGTTTCTATGCCTTTCGAAATTCAATTTACGCTAAACGACGAGCTCATTTATTTTATTAATTATGCGCAAAGGAAGCGTCTATGCTTGTCTAAAAAGTTCGAGAAAGAGATCTTCGAACAAATTTATGACGATAATTATCACGCAAACTTCTTAAGGACATACGAGGCGATTACGATAAACTTTTATTTTCGAAAGCTAACTAAGCAACTAAAACGATACATAGCTCATTGTTGTCAATGTAACATGTGTCAAATTAAGCGACATCAATCGTACGACAATCTTAATTTAATTATTAGCCCCTTAGTACTCTTTTATACAATGAGTTTCGACTTTATTCTAGCACTATTAAGTGTGTAGAACATAAATTTTGCTATGTTCGTCATTTGCAAGTTCTCAAAGAAGATTACTATTCTTCTAGAAAAGACTATCTATATTGCAAAAGACTAGACAACAATGCTAGTCGACGAACTCGCAAACTAGAGCATGCCAAGAGCATTCATTTATAATCGAGATCGAAAATTCTTTTTTAAGTTTTGAAAGACGATTTTTAAGAAGCTTGGGATTAGCTTTTTGGTCTTAATCGTTTATCATTCGCAAACGAATGATTAAAGCGAACGAATCAATCAAACAATCGAAATCGCGCTTCGACACACGATAGCTAACAATTCGAGTCTCGATTGAGTCGTCTTTCTTTCTACATTAAGAGCAAAACTTAACAATCTTTCTAATTTATTAACTAGGCTTTCGCTCAACGAGCTTATTATGAGTTTCAAGATACGAGACTCGATGTCGTTGCTAAAGCTAGACAAGCAAAGCGAAGATTAACTTAAGAAGAGAACAATGAACGTTAACGAAACGAAAGCTTTCATAGCTTGAGCTAATATAATCTTTAAGTTTATCTACAACAAGCATCATCGATCTTTATCTTTAAAAGTAGGGAACAAGGCTTTTTTGCGACTTCACAAAGAGTACAACTTGTCGTTAGTGAAATCGCTCAAGCTCGCCATTCAACGCGTAGATCCTTTTAAGATACTCGAAAAGAAGAGTAATCTAATTTATCGAATTGAATTGCCAAAAGATTGAAGAATTTATCTAGTCATCTTTATAGCGAACTTGGAGTTCGCACTAGCTAGCATTGACCCTTACAATCGTCTAGCACTAGATCATCCCAAATTGGTCAAAAAGTTTAACGAGAATTGGCACTCGTATGAGATCGAGACTCTAGTTAATCACTAAATGCGCAAATATAAACGAGAAGAGCTCATCTTAAAATTCTTAATTCGATGAAAAAAGTATGGTTCGAAGTTCGATCGTTAATACGATAAGAATTTTCTCGACGAAGTCAAAGAGCTCGTCTAAGCTTACAAGGAGAAGTATGGCATGCTTATGTTGAACGTCATTCGTCGTCTCGATTCAATGAATAGTCAAGCCATCGCAAAAGAGGGAGATCAAGTTTTTTTATAGATTGGCAAGCAGAATAGCAATGCGTCATCTTCTTTATAGAATGACAAACAAGATAGCAATTCACTATCGCTTTCACGCTCTAGCAAGCAGGACGATAATTATCTACTACAAGCTATCAATTAGAACAACCTTTTCGTTAAACGTCGACGAGATAGGTTTCGCAAGATGAAGACGAATGATTTCGTTTAAATTTTGCGACTATGTTTGATCATGCTAAAGGCGTTAAACTTATGTTACTTATGCACATCGTTCTTATGCGTCTAATAGCTAGACTTAGGTTTAGGGTCGCGACATAGCGCGCTTTTATTTACTATTTATTCACTTAGCGCAATTACAAATCTTATCTAGCACTCTTCTCTTTATTAATACACTTTAATTCTCTTTTACTCACTTTAATTGTCAATTTACTACAATTATGTTTTATGTCTTCTAAAGATCTATCTAGTTTAGAAGTCAAAATTTCTTTTGCGTCGTTCTCTATTAGAAGATTCGTAGATGATAAGTTAATGTTCACGTTAAACCCTAATTACTAGACACCACTCGCAAGTCTATTCTACTTAGTCGAAAAGTTAAACATGGCAAACGATGAGTCGATGCGAAAGAAGTCAAAGATTAGCAACGACTTCATAGAGATTAATAGCAATAACGAGGACGACGATCGCTATATCGTTCATCAATTTGAGAGCGTCTACGCAACGCCTCTACAATACGAGAACGTCGAAATAATGAACATTAGACAAGCGAATGTCGCATATTTTTTGCAACTTTTTCGAGACAATGCTTAGATTCTTTATGCGATCGATGTTACGTTTATTATCGATCTAGAATATATTGAACGACGAAAGAGCGTAGAGTATCTTGTGCTAGACACAAGAGTATTCAAGACACTCTTTGGAAAGTCGACTAAGACGAAGAATAGCTAGCTCGCTCTTAACTAGATTAAAGGCATTGCTAGCTTACTATCATTAAACATCGTCTTAATGAATAAGAAGTTAATCTAGTTTAAGGCGCACATAGATTTGAGCTATTATGACATTTGTCGCGTAGTTGCAACGAGAATCCTCATCAAGTTACGAGCAAGCACATGAGAGAGATCGTTTGATGCAAATGAAGATATATTAAATAGTCGTTTGTCTTTGGGTTTTGTTGTTGTGAACAATACGACTAACTAGATTTACGTCTACAAATAGCATGTCGCGCTTATCAAAAACATACTTAGTAGTAGACTCAATCTTGGGGCACATATTATCGACCACTCTTTTTAACAATACGATCGAAATACGTTTGTGAAGGTAATCGACAATTTATACCTTAAGACCAATAGTATCTTACCAATAGAACTAGAATTTGTGGAAAAATACAAGTACAAGATATCGTTGAATCTCTTCTTAATCATTCGTCACGTCTTCGAACAAGTGAGAGCTAATGATTAGAGTACAATTATTTTCTTCGCAATCGAAGTCTTTTTCTAGTCACCTTTGAAAGTCGAGCTGTCTACATATTCGTTTGCCCAAGTCGCTATCGAAGCGTTCAAGTCGTTCGTCGTCGTCTTATTTAGCTTAACGTTATTCATTATGTTTGGCAACGTAAAGCAGAGCTTTCTAGACAAGTTGCAAGTCAAAAAGACTCTCGTCAAAGGCAAGACGCGCGAAATTTTATCATCGTCGTTTTCTACGACTTCTACGAAGAGTATTTACGACATAGTTGTCGCGAAAAAGATCAGCGATTGTTTGAGTAACATGATTGGCATGCAAATCACGAAAGTCGCAAAGAAAGATGTTCGATGAGAAGCGATGTCAAAGGCTATTGACATGACATTTGCGAATAGCGATTAGATTGATCTAAAGATCATCTTAATTTAAATTTGAGACTTCGTTGACAAAAAAAGTAAAGAAAAAGGTCGCACTTCTAAACGAATCTTAATACTATAATATCAAATGAAAGACATGCTTTCTTATTTGATCAAATTAATGAACGACGATCTAAAGATTATTTACGACAAAGCCCTTAACACAAGTTACAAAAAGCGTCATTCGAAATTCTTCGAATCTTTGAATATTTTCGACAATTAAAAGGTCAAAATACAAGAGCACGACGATCTATAAACAAAACGCATCATCGTCGATGAAGATCGACGAATTAAGATTGATAAAGAAATCAACTAGCAAATCGAGGATGTTTAGCAAAACGATTAAGTTTAGTGAAGATGAACGCTCAACAAGACAATTGAATCGATGAAAAATCGAAAGAACCATAAGCAAGAGTGGTGACTACGAAAGAATAGTCGACGAGGGCGTCGTGAGCTTTCTAAAAGAGGGGCACTTGATGCGAGCATCGTTTAGTTAGTCGCCATCAATTAGGGTCCATCTAGCTAGTTGCCACCAGTTAGGGTCCATCTAGCTAGTCGTCATCAGTTAGGGTTCATCTAGCTAGCATTCGTTTCTAGTTTGATCATCAATCATTATACTATACAACTAGTTGTCTTGCTTGCTTTGTGTTCACGACAGTCGTCTTTCTTTTCGTGTCAATTATATTTATTCTTTGTATAGCAATTTAAAATCTTTAATATATTTAAATACAAGTTTTGATAATTTTATTAACAAATTTTCTTCTTTGCGAGATTCGCAAAACATAAGTTTTCTAATTAATTATTTTGAATATTTAGCTCTTAATATAATATAATAATAAATAATAAAAGATTGTAAAAAGATTTAAAAGATTTAAAGTTTTAATTAATTTCTATATTTAGCTTTTATAGTTAATAAATATCTTTTTTTTATATTAATTTGTTGTTTATGTTTTCGTTGTTTTAATTTCTTTGTTAATAGTTTTAAAACTTAAAATTAATATAATTTATAATTTAAGCAATTCAAATATAATTAACATAGTAATTTCGTAAATAATAGTAGATAAGCTTTGAAATTACGCAATGTTAAAAATACTTTTACGAAGTCTTTTATTAGATATTGCGTTGTATTTTTTAAGTTAATTGCTAATTTAAACTTCGTTATAGATTTTATTTGCAAGATAAAAATAATTGCGCAATCTAGATTTGTCGTTTTAGAATTAACAATTAATATAATCGCATATTTTATAAACTTGCAATATGTATTTAACGTTTTTTTAATTAATTTTTCCAATGTTTTAAGACTATATAAAATTAGTTTTTTAGTAATAAATAACACAACATTATGCGTTCTAACAATTGTATATTCGAACAAATAAAGAGATTTATGCAAGACACTTTATAATAAATAACAAAAATATTGTCTTATTTATTATATAAAAGTTAATAAGAATATTAAGCAAATAAACTTAAATTGTTAATATTTATCTTTTAATAATTTTTTATCTCTTTTTTCATTGTATTTTCTTATTTAAAAAATTATTATTTGCGAATTATTATTAACAACATAATAATTAGTATTTTGCATATCTTAAAAATTAATTAGAGTTCGCATATTGTAGCGATAATTAACACTAATATAGTTTTTAAATAATTTTATCAACTTTTAAAACAATTGAATAATTTAAATTTTAACAATAATAATTTCTTAAAACAAATAAGTAATTTAGATTTTAATAATAATAACTCGTAAATAATAAACTTAACAAATGTATTGTTTTTTTCAAACAATACATTAATATTAATTGTAGTAACAATAATATTTTGTTTGTTTCTAAATATATTGTATCGCTTTTTGTTATTTAATTGTGCAAAATTATATATATTATATCGTAGATTATTTCTTTTGCTAATTTGAATTGCTCTTATTTATAAATTTTGTTTATTTTGTTTTGAAATCAAAGCTAACATTAATTATATTATTAAATCTTTACGAAAACTTATTTCTTTTTCGAATATTCGCACTTTAGACAAATTATACTTCGAACAATTTTAACTTTATTAAACTAAAATTATTCGCAAGTTTGTTCAAAAAAATAGTATAAATTTAAGTAATATATAAATCGTCAAAATAACAAAAATAACAAAAATAACTAAAAAGAATGTTAAGTTATTAGAAAGAAATATTAAGAAATTTAGTATTAATTTAATAAATCTAGATTTAATTTATTTAATAAAAATTGTTTATAACAAATAACGTCGCGCAAAGAAGTAAACAAAGTTATTTTTATTTATCATTGTAAAAAACTTTAAGTATTAATACTTTTTATTAAATTTGTATTAAAGCGAGATATTTATAAGAAAAATATAACAAAGATAAAATTAATGCAAAGTAGAACTAATAATTAATAAAAAACTTTAATTACATTTTTTTATTTGTGCAATACATAGAAACTTAATTTTGATTTGCTTTGTCTTTATTATAATAGTAGTAATATACATTTATTGCGCTTTGTAATTAATAAACATAAATAAATAGTAATTTCTATACAAGTTTAATGTAGTGCGTATATATCAATATAAAATTATATTTTTATATACTTTTAACTTACACTAAATTATTAAATTATTAATTAAAAATATTGTATTAAATCGTTATAAAACTTAAGAGACTAAATTATTTTATATAAATATAAGCAATTATATACTTTATTAAAGTTAACGTTATTATAATTTATATTACTTTGTTGTTATTATTTAAAAACGTATTAATACAAGAGTTTAAAATACACAAAGCAATATTGTTACGCAATATATTTAGAAAGCGTTATTAATGTTTTAGTTTGCAATTATTAAATATTTATTATATATAATACGATTGTTCGTCTATTTATATAACGTTTCTTTTACTATAATTTTTGTTAAATCGTGTTGTTAAGTTAAAATTACAAATTATTTAAAAACAATAAAATAAAACTTAATAAATAAGTTTTGTAATAATTGATTAACTATAATTCGAAATTTATTAATACAAAAGTTATTAAAGAATAATCTATAAACATTAAAAATAAATAACGCATAATTTTCGACAATAATTGTAGCGTTTATAATAAGATAAAATCGATAATTAAAACTTAAAAAAGTAATAACGCAAGATTTTTTTTGCGTTGTAATAAAATAAAGTTAGTTGTTACAATTTAAAAGAATAATAATATATAATTTTTAATATATCGCTTTATTGAAGTAAAAACGCTACAAATATTTTTAAAAAACAACAACAATGTTTTTGATAAAATAAAATTTATAAATATAGCATAAAAAGAGTACAAAATAATATTTTAACAACGTTGCTTTATTAAAATAAGCAATTTCGAATCTTTAATATATAAAATCGCATTTTTAAGCAAATTTAAAAGATTTCGCATATTTTTTAAACAAAATAATTAAATTAGCAAATAAATTTGCTTTCGCATATAATTAAATTTATTAAACAATAACAAAAAAGACAAGTTTTAAAAGAAATTATCGAGAAAATTTTATATCTTTTATTAAGATAATTTAACTAAAGTTTTATTTATTAAGTTTATTAATAACAATTAATTAATTGTTCGTCTTTTCTCGTTTTACTTTTTAGTATATTTTTGATATTTAAGTAGCTTAAGTTCTATTTTAAAGTACAATAACAACAACAATAAAAACGACAAAAATAACAAAAAAAATAAAATCGATTTTCGAATAAAATAATTTAACGAATCTTGCGTTCTTTATTAAAATAATTTAATCAAAGTTTTATTTATTAAGTTTGTTAATAACAATTAATTAATTGTTTTTCTTTTTTTGTTTTAATCTTTAGCGTATTTTTGATATTTAAATAATTCAAGTTTTATTTTATTTACAACAATAATAATTGAAACAACAAAAATAATAAAAGTAACAAAAACAATAATAACAACATATTTGTTTATTTTTAAAATAAATTTTAATTTGCGAAAATTAAAAATTTTAATAATAAACAAACAATAAATGTTTTTACGCAAAATTAAGTTAAAGAATTAAACGTTAATTAATTGTATAACAATTGCGATATTATATTCTTTAAGAACGCAATATTTGAAAATAATAAAACAGATTAAATATATACAAACAGCAATTTAAAGCTTTTGTTATTTTGTTTGCAAATAATAGATTTGCTTTAAGCAATTATAATGCACAATTCTCTTTTATATTAAATTGTTGTTTAAATAAACTTAAAATTAATAACAACAAAAAATAATATAAGTTTTTAATTAAGCTTTTCTTAATTAAGATAAAATAATTATATTTTTTGTTATTTTTGTTAATTATAAGTTACATTCGATGCTATTAATATAATGCTAATTTAATTTAGAACATTTTTGTTACAAACATTGCTAAATATACGTAAAATTTTTTAAAAATAAATAATATATTTAAACGAAATATTTTTAACTTTGTAATTAAAGTAATTTTCTATATAATCGCAAAAAATTTACAATTTTTAAATATTAAAAAGACAAATATTTGTATAAATTCTTTTTTTTAATATTGTTGTTAAGAATTTCTTGTAACAATTAATATTTTTATAAGTATATAGACTTTAATAACGTATTTAATTAAATAAAAAGATAAATAAAGAATAAGAATTAAAAATACAATATTTTCTTTATTCTTTAATATTTAAATGTTATAATAAGATTTATTAAAATTTAATAAAATAACAATATAAAATATGCAAAATTAATAAAAATATTGTTGAACAAATTGTAAATATTAACAATGCAAAAGCGCTAATTTAAATAAAATACGCATACATATTTTAAGTTGTAAATAAATCGAAACGTTGTCAAAAATTGCGTAATTTTATTACAAAATTGCTTAAACAATTGTTTTTATCTTCGCATTTATATATAAAATTGCATTTTTTTTAATTTAAACAAAGATTACGTTACAATACTTAATTAACAAAATTTCGACAACAAATTATTATTTCGATTAAGTTATAATTTAATTGTTCGAAAGAATTCAATAATATATTAAGATTCAAATTGTTAACATTTTGCAAATTGCGCAAGTTTAAGTCTTAATTTAAAAAATCGATTTTCTTTTTGTTTTCGCAACAACATTGTAAACAATTATTTTATATTATTGTCTTTTTGTTTAACTTAAATTGTTTTCTTTTTTTAAATATCTTAAATAAGTACAACAAACGCATCTTTTTAAACTTAATAATTTTTATATTCGAAGTTGAACGCTATTGTTTGTCAAAAAAATTAATAAAGTAGTGTAGTATATAACGTAAGCAACTTGTATCGCAAAAAGATTAACAAAATAAAAAATACAAATTTTTTTTGTTATAAATGCAAGTACTTAAATTAATTGATTAAGAATTTTATCAAAAAGTTTTTTAAATTCGAAAGAAAGCTCTAGATTTACGTCGACTATAATTAAGAATCTAGAAAGATAATAATATTATTATTCTAAATATTTAAGTTAATTTATTTAGTTAAAAGATAGAATGCAAGAATTTGCAACATATTTAAGACGATATTTGCAATATTTAAGATGCGAAAAAAGTTAAAAAAAAAAGTCTTAGATTTGCGCCAACTATAATTAAGAATTTAGAAAGATAATAATATTATTATTTTAAAAATTTAAGTTAATTTATTTAATTAAAAGATAAAATGCAAGGATTTGCAATATACTTAAGACAATATTTGCAATATTTAAAATGCAAAGAAAGATAATTAAAAGCTTATTGCGTTGTTTTAATAAAACAAAAGCGTAAAATAGCGATGTTGTTAAAGTTTATTGTTATATATTTAATTATATTAAGTTTAATAACAAAGTTAATTCTTAAGTTGTTTCGTAGCATAAATAACGAAACGTCGCGTAAAAAGTTTTGAATTTTTAGACAACATATATAATGTTTTTTTCGAATTGTTTGCTTTAATGCAAAAGACAAAATTATAACAAAGTTAATATTAAATTAACAATAATTTTCTTATTATCGATTTCGCAAAGTTTATTATTTACGTACTTAATATACTTTATAATAGAATCTTTTTTTAAAAACAAAATAATAATTGATTTGATCTCTATAATGTTGATTGTATTTATTAAGATTGCTTTGACAACTAAATTATTATAAATTTATTCAAAAACTTAATTAAATAAATACAATGATTTTAAATTAAAAATAACGATTTTGCGATATAGATTTTAAATTGTTAAGCAAAGTTTGTATTAAATTTATAAACGCAAAGAATTGTTAAAAGAACGCAATACTTTAAAATAATTATTGCATAAAATTGTCTTTATATTACGATTATTAATATTATAATTATTAATATTAAAATTAAAACTTCTTTGCGAATTTGTTTCGAACAAATTCTTAAATTTATTATTAATAGTTTAAAATAATATATAGATTTCGAAATTATACTTTGCGTTCTTTTTTGTTATAATATTACAAATTGCGTTAATAGTAATAATTTTACGCGTATTATATTTTATAAAATTGCTAAATAATATATTAGCTAAAATATAAATATTTAAGTTCGAAGTACTTTTAAAGTTTGTTTTATTAAAAGAAAAGAAAAACAATTGTGTTATTATAATAATTAAATAAATAGTTTGATATAAAGTTTTTAAGACTTTTTGATATTCTATTCTTAATAAATCTTAAAATGCGAAAAGAGATTTTATATATATTTTATTGTAATTAAAGATTAAAAGTTAATAAAAAGCTTTTTAAAAAATTGTAAAGTGTAATTTTAAAAATAATAAATGTACTTGTAAAATTGTTTGCTAGATAAATTATATTAAAAAATAATTTATAATTAAGACTCAAAGTTGTTTAATTTGTTAATTAAATTCTTAGAAAAAGCTTGTTGTTTAATGTAAATTGCAAAGTTTATTTTTAAAAAATATATTAATATATACTTTTGTAAAATCTAAATAAATTAATAAGCGATTAATTTATTATATTTAAGTTTTTAAAAACAAAGTTCTTTATAATTAAGAATAACTTTATTAAAATATCGCAAAATTTAAAGAATTTATTAAAATTATTAATCTTATAATTAGAGTCTTCGAAATTGCGCACATTTTGTTTAAAGAATTGTTAATAAAACTTAAAATAATTTGTTTATAATTAAAGAATTAAGCGAATCACGTCTTTAATATTATACTTCGTCGCAAAAATTTAATAAAAATAACTTTTAAGTTTAAAGATTTGTTTTTAAAGCTTTGCAATTAATATTAAGAAATAATAGCATTTTTAACATTGTACATTTAAGAAAATCGTATTAAAAGCGAAAGTTTTTAAATTGTTTAAGCAAAAGATGTAAAAAAAAAAAACTAAAGTTATAATTTTTTATAATTAATTGTTTCGACAAATACTTAATAAAAAATATTTAATTTAGTTCGAATAAATATACAAGTCGCAAACAAAATATAAAGTAAGTTCGAAATAATATTAAAATTAAAACAAAATTAAACATTGTTAAAGAGCAAATTAGAGCAAAAATAAATGCAAAGAACAATATTGCAAATAAGTTTATTTTCGCTAAATAATAATATATAACGCTATAAGTATTTAATTTGTGTAAAAGATAAAGATAAATATACGTACGCAATCTACTAGTGCAATTTAAGTTTTTTAAAATCGAATTCTATTTTAAAAGAGTTAGATAATTAAGTGTTTAAAAAGACAAAATTTTTTTTTTTGAATTTACAAAATACGTATTACAATAAATCAATAAAGTGTAGTAGAAAAGTTTAGAACATTTAGTAAAAGATATAAAGCTTTACGAATATAAAAAAAATGCAAAATTTAACAAAAGCAATTGTGTAAAAATATGCGCTATTTATTTTAAATAAAAGAAGAATTAGTTTCTAAATCTTTAAATATAAATTTTTATTATAAAAACAAAAAATGCAATAAACGAATCAAATTAATCGATATCTTTAAAAAAAAATATATTTATTGAAAGCATTGCACAAGAGAAAACATTAAAAAAATTAAAAACAACGAAAAATTAAAAATTAAAAGAGAAAGAAGAAGTTAGAAGCTAATAAACTACAATTAATGCTTTAGAATAATAATATTGACAAAATATACAATTGTAATCAAATATAACAATTTTTGTTAAAATATAGAATATCTTTAGCGAAGCTATAGTAAGCAAGTAGAACAAAAATATATTTTAAAATAGAAAAGAAAATAGCTTAAGTAAATTTAATTAAATTTTTAAGCTAAAAAGATACTTTAAAAAGACTAAAATTTAGCATCTTTATTTCTAGCATAATAATTTTGTAAAATGTTTATATAATAACAATAAAATTTGTTTACAACTTCTAAGATTTATTAATTGTGCAATTCTTTTTTAATTTTACAAAAGCAAGTTTGTTTTTTAGCATTATTTATTATCTTTTTTGCTAATATTAACAATGCAAATTTGAAATTTAAGTAATTATTTTCTTTGCTTTTAACTAATTTTCGCTTTAGATTTTCTTAAAATAAAAAAACAAAAAAGTTGTTTAAATTATTAATTAATATTATAGAATTTCGAATTATTTGCTATATTGTAAGTTTTATTTGTGTGCGTCGAATAATATAATACAAAATTAAAATAAAAAGATTACAATTTTTTAATAAAACAATTATTAATAATATTAATAATTCGATAAAAGTATTTTTTTAAGAGTAAATAATATTTGTTAAAATATAATTACAAAACATTTTGTTCGAAAAAATTATTAAAAAATATTAATGCGTACGAAATGCAAAATACAAGACGCAATCTTGTTAAAAAAACATATAAATAAATTGTTAAAAACAAAAAAAAAATAAGTTTTAAAAAGAATTAAAGTAAGCAAAGACACAAATGAATTAATTCGCACAACAAAAAACTTTAGTAAAAAATATCTTTTAATAAATTAAAAAAGTAAAAGCATAAACAAAAATTAAATATTAATTTGACAAAAAAAAGCGTAATTTTTTTTTCTTTAAAATTTGTGCATAATTAATAATCTTAAAATTAAAGTTGTAATCTTTAAACTTAATACAAGTTAAAAAAAAAACCTAATTATTGTTTTAATTGTTAATATAGATATTTAAAGAAATTTGCGTTTAACAACGTTTAATAGCTTTTAAAATGCGAACATTATTAAAAAATAATAAAATCTCGAAATTGTAACAAAAAAAAAATCTATTAAGCTAAATCTCTTTTTATCTTTTTTCTTTTTATAATTATACTTTGGCAAACAATTTTAAATCAAAAATTATATTTAAGATTTATAAAATATTAAATTATTAAAACACTTACTTTGTAGAACGTTAATTAAATTTTTTTTTTTTTAATACAAACAATTAAATAAAGTTTCGATCAAATATTTGTTATACAATTGTACGAATATTTGTAATTAATAACAACGTTATTAGTTTAATAACTAATTAATTGTTAACAATCTTAATAATTATAATATTATAAATTAAATATTTAAGAGAAACTCGAAAAGTAAAGAAATTAGAACGCTACGTCAATTACTATTTTTATGCTAGAATAATAAGCAATTAAAGTAGAGTTATTTATATTACAATAAATTGATTTTGAAGTATTGCGCAATCGTTCGCATTTAAAAGACATTTTAGCGCATAATTTATTTAACAATAAAGCAAAACTTAAGATTTAGAAGTTAAAGCTTCGATATTTGCAATAATTGCAATATATATAACTTAAAAAAATATATATTCTAAATATATAATTAACAACAAAGCGACAACAAAAATAGTAAAAAAACTTTTAAGTAAACTTTTTTCGACAAAATTTGTTGAAGTTATTGTATTAACAACGAGAGTTTTGCGCAATACTTAACAATAAAAATAAGTTATTAAAAATAATAGTATAAAAAACTTTATAACTCAAATAAAAATATAAAGTATATAATAATTTTAAAAAGAATAAAATAAATAAAAGAATTAATTATTGTAATTTATTTACGAAAAGATTTACAAATAATACAAACATAATTCTTATATATATTAGAACTTTAATATATATATTTTGAAAATTTAATAATATTATAAAATACATCTATATATAGAAATTGCGAAGTTATATAACAACGTTTTAATAAAGTGTCTTTATTTATTTATAATTGTCGCGTTAAAAAGTATTAAATCTTTTTTTAAAAAAGCTTTTTTGCAAGAATTTTTATATTTTGTTATTATTATTAATTACGATCTTAAGTTTAATATATCAAAATAAAGATTACAAATAAATTAAATCTATTAACTAAAAATGCTATTAATTAAGTGTTTGTTTAAATAATTTTTTCTTTATTTTATTTTAGTTAAAAGTTGCTTTAGTTTTTGTAACTTAATGTTATTATAAATTTTTTCAATTGTTAATAAAGATATTGTGTTCGTAATTTTGTTTTTATTATTGCTAGACTTTTCTTCTTTATAATTTAAAAATTACAATTGCTTTGTTTATAAAAGACGCGACTTTAATTTTTTACAACTCTTTTTTCTTTATTTTTAAAACTGTTATTCTTAAAAATAGTTTTTTTATTACTATTGTTTCTCTTATTAAACAACAAATTTTTTCTTTATTTTTTTAAGATTGTTCGCTAAAGTGCGAAGAACTTTTTGTTAATAACAATAAATTTTGCGTTTAAAAGCGTTGTCTTGCAACAATAAAACAACTTAAAGAGATAAATGTCGCAAAGAATTAAATATATAAACAATAAAAAGCTTTTACATTAATATTTTTAGTTTACTTAAAAAATGTATTAACAAACAACGTTAATTTATTTAATATAAATAAGCATTGTATTGTTGACGTTCGCAAATAATTAAAAAAGCGAAAAACTTTAATACTTTTTATTTAATATATAAAAAAAGAGTTGTTAACGTTATTAATTAAAGAGACAATATTGCGCGCAATTTAAAATGCTATAAATCTAATATTAGTTTAACAAATAATATAATACAATACAAAGATTAACGAATTACGATTCTTTAATAAATTTATTATAAAAAATATTGATGTTTTCGTAATAATATTTTTTTGACAATATATTATTTTAGCGAAAATATAAATATGCGATGCTTCTTTAAAGAAGATTCGAATAAAATATTAATAAGTTTTAATAACAAAGTATAAGATTTAATCTTATTGCGAATATATTTGTGCAAATTGTTTTAAACGAAACAAAATTAAATTTTAAAACAAGTTAGCTTAAACAAAAGCGCAAATAAATTAAGTCGCATTATAAAAAAACTAAATTAAAGATATCTTTTAATAAATTAATAAAATAGAAGCGTAATATAAAGATGTTAAACAATTTGATGTCGCAAATATTTTGCGTTTCTTTTTTAATATTTGCGTCTTATTAATAATCTTAAAATTAAAATTGTAATTTTCGAATTTAGTTCAAATTTAAAAGAAAAAATACAAATTATTATTGTTATTATTATTAAATAATATATTAATAAAGATTCGAATTTAACAATGTTTAGTAAATTTGAAAATGCGAATCTTATTAAAGAATAACAAGATTTTAAAGTTGTAACAACAAGAAAATTGTACAAAGATAAATTCTTTGTTATTTTCTTTAACTTTATAGCTATATTTTAGCAAATAATATTTAATCAAAAATTATATTTAAGATTTAAAAAATACTAGATTGTTAAAACATTTATTTAAGATCCAAGAATAAATTTTTAAGTTAAACAATTAAACGAAGTTTCGATTAAATGTTTGTTGTGTAGTTGTTCGAATATTTGTAGTTAATAATAATGTTATTAGTTTAATAATAGATTAAGTCGCAACGATTTTAATAATTGCGATATTAATAAATTTGATGCTAGAAAGAGATTTAAACAATAAAGAAATTAAAGTGCTACGTTAGTTAATATCTTTATGCTAGAACAATAAGCAATTAAAGTAAAATTATTTACGTTATAATTAGTTGATTTTGAAGTATTGCGTAATTGTTTGCGTTTAAAAGATATTCTAATATACAATTTATTTAATGTTAAAAAAAGACTTAAATTTTAGAAATTAAAACTTCGATACTCGCGATAATTGTATTGTAAGCAACTTTAAAAAATACGTATTTTAAATATATAATTAGCGATAAATTGATTGCAAAAATAATAAAAAAAATTAAAAACAAACTTTTTTTGTTAAGATTTGTTGAAGTTATTGTAAGTATACAATGCTTGCTAACAAATAAAAAGAACAATATATAAAATTTTAAAATTTAATATTAAATATAGAATAAATTTTGTAATAAAAATTAAAAAATTAAATTAAAAATTAAGAACTTTAAAGAATATAAAAAATGCAAATAAATATAAAATAAATAGAAGAATTAATTATTGTAATTTATATATAAAAAGATTTATAAATAATATAAATATCGTTTTTATATATATTTGAATTTTAATATATATATTTTAGAAATTAATATTATAAGATGCATTTATATATAGAAATTGTAAAGCTATTAAACAACACTTTAATAAAATATTTATTTTTGTTCTTAATTTTTACTTTAACAATTATTAAGTCTTTTGCTTATAATTCTTTTATATAAAATTTATTATACTTAGTATATATTGTTTATTATTAATGCTAAAAAAGACATTTGTAAAGCTATTTTTATTATCTTTATATACATAAGTCTTAGAGATAAAAGTCTTTTCTTAACTTAGATTTTTGTAAAAAAATGCGCTTATTTTAAAAATTGTAGAGATTTGAATTACAAAATAAACGCATATTTGATTTAAAATTTTATTGCTCTTTATTAGACGAAACTAAATGTTTTTTGTAACAAAAAAGACAAATTTGTAGATATATTTATTAAAATAACACAATTTAACTCGCACAAATAATTGATAAAGCGTATTGACTTATTTATACTTTATATATATTGTCAAAAAAGTATTTAAGTTTATTGTAAAAAGAATAACGTTATATCTTCTATTTTTCGTTGTTTTTGACAAGATCGCAATATTATTGCTTCTTATCTAAATAATTGTTTAAAAACTTGATTTTAATAATAATTTTTAAAATATTTGCGTATAGTTTGTTTAAATTAAATATATAATTGTTGCTATTAATTTTGCGCAATTTATTGCAACAATTAGACTTCTTATTCGTAATAATTTTGTCGCAATATATATTGATAAATTGCTCTTTTAATAAAAATTTAAGATATTGTAAGTCTAAGCTTGTTAACAATTAATATTAAAAAAGCGCAAATTGTAAAAATATTTTAAGAGTAAAAATTTCGAATTTATTTTATTTACAAATTGTAATTTTAACAATCTTTAAATTTATTTGTCAACTATATTAAATAACACAATTTTTGTATTTATTGTCGCAACTATAATTAATATTGCATTTGTAAATATATTATTGTTCTTTAAATTAAATATTGCGCAAAAATTTGTAATTTTTATCGCTAACTAAGTTAAAAAAGTAACGTTTTTTTGTTATAGCATCAAATTTTTACGATTGCACGCATAAGTATTTTAGATATTTACATTCTTAATAAGCAAAAAATAACTAAATATACGCTTTTAAAACTACTTTTATTAAAAAGCAAAAACAACAATTATTATATTTATTAAATTTTTTATTTTTTGTATTAATCGATTCGCAAATTTTATTAACTTTAAATCTCGCAAATGTAAAGAAAAAAAAAAAAAAAAAAAAAAAAAAATTAACAAACATTTTTATGCTTTAATTTCGCGTAAAATCAAAATCAAAATAAAAATTAATTTAGAGTAAAAGATATACTTGAAAAAAAACTTATTAAATAATTTATTTTAGTAGAAAGATAATAGATATATATAAAAAGATACGCTTGTTTAAACGTTAATAATTTTAAATACATTTTTATATTAATTTTTATAATTAAGATTGCTATTGTTGTTGACAACAATATTACAAAGCTATTAAACAAACTATATAAGTATCTTTATTATATAAAAATTAATAGCAATTTATGCTTTTAATTAATTTAAAATTCTAGACTCTTAAAAACTTAAAATTTATTTAAAAATTTTAACAATACAACGCAATTCTCTTTTAATTTAATTAATAAAAGCTTTGTTCTTTATTAAAAATAATGTAAAAAATTACTTAATTCTTATATGTTGCATAAAATTAAGCTTAAAAATTGTTTAATTTAACAACAAATTATTTAAATTGCACAATTTTAAAAAGAACTATATCTTCAAGATCTTCGTCTACTAAATTGGCATCAAAAATTTAATAAATAATCGATAATAATTTTTATAAATTTGTCTACTTTGTAACAACGTTTATAGCAAAATAAAGATCGAAATTTGTAATAAGTCAATTAAGAACATCTAAGCAATTTATGTTAAAAGAAGCTATAATAGAGTTAAAGCAAAAGCGACGTCTAAAAAATAACACAACTATAAAAACATAAAAAGAATAATTTAAACTTAAACAATAAAATAATGTTATTATAAAAAAAAAAGATTTAAATATTTTTATTAAAAAAATGTTTAAAAATAAAAAAGACTAACTATTAAACAAATTAATTAAAATTTCGTAAAATTATTAAGCAAATATTTACAAAATCTTTGCGTTAGTTTATTATCAATAATTGCGTTTGTTCTATTAATGCTAGATGCGCTATTTTGTATTTTAATCGCTTTGTAATATTATTTAATATAGTATTTAATATTTAAATCAATATAAATGCAATATATTGTTAAAAATGTTTAAAGATTCTAAAGTTTACAAACAATTTTACGTATTATATAAAAAAAAATTATAAAAGTTGTATTTAAATTAGAAAAATTAATATAAATAAATATTTAAAGAAGATTTGATATAATGAAGAGATGCAACAAAATAATTATTATTAAAGATAATACTTTTACATAAATTTATTAACAAAGATTGCAAAAACAATTATTATAATAAATATTACATATATAACAAATAAAAACTCGAAATATTATAATAATTAAATTTCTTTAAATAATAATTTTTTAAATTTAAATTTAGTTTTTAAATACGATCTTAGTTTGATACGTTTATTGTTTGATTTTTTAAAAGACAATTACTTTATAAATCGCAATATGTTGCATTATTTAATTAAGAAAATACTAAATTAACAAATATAATAGATTGAGACAAATTTAATTGCAACACTTTACGATTGCAAAGAATTAATTAAGTTTATTAATAATTTTTATAAAGATTATCGATTTAACTTTAATTTATTGTTTATGTTATCTTTATTATGTAATAAGAGTTACGAGATTATAATTAAGAAAAAGATTGAAAAATTGTTGTTAATTTATTTTTAAATATATAAAAGATTGTCTAAGACTTTAAATACGTACATTAAATACAATAAAAAAATTTAACAACAACTTAATTATTTAAACATTTAAAACAACGATAAGAAGTATTATTATTTAATCAAAAATCGCTATAAATTTTTTCTTAATAAAACAAACTATGTTTTAGTATATTAATTTCACGATTGCAAATATATTAAAAGCGATGTTAATTAATTCTTTAAAAATAAACAATTAAAATTACTTTATAGATTTGTCTTTTATTTGAACAATAATATATAACTTGTCAAGTTAAATAGTATATTGTAAGAAATATTTAATAACAAGTAAGAAATTAACGCATTTAAGTTAATATTAAATATAAAAAATGCGATTTATTTTAATCGAATATACGAAATACGCTATTAACTAATAGATAAAATTATCGTTTTTATACTTAATTATCTAGCTTATACAAATCACTTATAATACGTATTAATTTAACAATATATAGCGAAAAGCAATAAACTCTAAAATCAATATTACATAGCTAACAATTAATAAGAAAAACAAGATTCTTACTTAATTAAAGCAACTATAATATTGATTTTTATTTTAATAAATAAAATATAACTTTTTAAACAATAGAAAAATCAAAGCGCATAACTAGTATATATAATTATTAAAAATTTAAACAAGAACATACGACAAAGTTATCGATCAAATATAATATTATTAAACTATATTTTAATAATATACGCTAAGAAAAACAATACAAAATATTTGAATATAAAAATATATTACAACGTTATAAATTGTATAACAAGACATAAGTAAAAAGTAATTTGCTAAAGAGATATTGCGCTAATTATTTGATACTAGCTTTGCGCAATTTTTTGACAAAAAAACTAATAATTTATTGCGCAAACAATTGACGTAGATATTGCTAATTAATACTAGTAGAATTAATAATTAACTATTTGAAACAAACACTTGTAATCAAAATTAAGCAAAATTATTATTATATTATATATAAGATTTCTTTAAACAAATGTAACAATTTAATAAGTATATAAGCGTTATAAACACATAAAAATATACTATAGCAACTTAAGTATCAAATTAATTATAAAATTAATAAGAAGAATCTTAAATACGTTTATAATATAAGAAACTTCGCGTAAAAGCTTTTGAAAATAAACATTTATAATATAATAATAATAGATTTGTTATATTAATTTAAGAAAAATATCTTAATAAGTTTAATAAATTAATTAAAGAAATTTATCGCAAACGTTATTTCTTGAATTAAAGCAACTTATAAGTACATTTACAAAAACAAAAAAGTAAAAAAAACAAACGTTACATTTAAATTAAATTAAAGCTTTAAATCTATTTTTAAAAATTTTAGTCTACGCACTTTTAAGCATTTTAGCAAAGTTTAACAATAAATCGAGATTAAACAAAGCGTTATTCTTTATCAATTAATAACAATTATAATATTGTTGTTTTGTTATTATGTTTTAATCGCAGTTTATACGACAAAATCGATAATTAATTTTATAACGCTTGCAACGTATTGCTTTTATAACAAAACAATCTTGTTATATATGCGACACATATAAGAACGATTTAACATATTAAAAAAAAATGTCAAATATTAATTAATAAATGTAAAGATAAAGAAAGCTTATTTTAATATATCTAAATTTTACGTTATTAATTACTATAAGAAGTTTATTAAAAAATTCGACACAATTAATAACTTTAATATTAAGAACAACAAACACGCTTATATATATTTAATAAAAAAATTCTATTTTCGTATTAATAAATTTCTAAAATTTCTAAATTAAATATATATATACAACTTAAAAAAAGTAATTTTTTTAACAATAAACAATTAAATTGAGTAAAAAAAAAATTTAATTAAAATTTAATCAAAAAGTATTTTAAAATTACAAATTTCTTATTTTGCAACATTAACGAAATTTAATAACTAAAAATAAATACTTTTCGATTAAGCAATTTTAAGTAATAAATAAAGCAATTATAATCTTATATATATTAAAACTTTTAATTAAATTTGTCAATTTATTAGATTAAAGAAACTAATTTTGACAACAATTATATTTGTGTGTTAGCAACAAATTTGTTTAAACAATTTAAATAAATTAAAACGAAACAATAAAGTTTAGCAATACAAACAACTTAAAAATAATTATTTTGCTTTTATAATGCTTGCGATTAACTTACGCAAAAAAAAAAAAAAAAATAACTTCTAAATTAAAAAATGCTTTATATATATATACGTCTTAATAATTTGTTTTAAACTTAACGCGCATAATCTTAATAAATTCGATTAATAAATAAAGAAGATATTGCGTTGTTCGAAAGCTTAAAACAATTACATTAGCGTTTAACAACAAATTATATATAATTTTAGAAATTCTTTTTAAAAGAGCGATATATTGTCAAATTGTTATCAATATATAAAGAGCGCTTTATCGAACAATTGTTATTTATTTTATTTATTATAAATTCTAAAAGAAGAGACAAACAAAATTAAAAAAATATATAATAGAGCGTTCTTAAACATTCTTAAATGACGCAATAATAAAAAGTTAAATAAATTGAACAATATATTGTAATTAAAGCTCTAGTTAGCGAATAATACAAAGATCTCGCAAACTATTAACAATTAATAAATTTATAATGTAAACAATGTTTTTCGAAACGTTTATATAATATTAATTAAGATAAATTTCTTAAAAAAGCTTGTATTTAGTTTTAATATATATTTTGATTAAGATTAATACAATACTTGTTACGACAAAAATTTTATTAAAAATAAAATTTAAATAGCGAAGAGATAAGTCAATGCGAAATTAAAAATACTTAAACAAAACAAAATAAATTTGTAGTTTATAAAATTCAAGATACTATTATTCGTATTATCTATATATAAAGTAAATAGAAATTGTTAAAAAACAATAAGAAGTTAATTTTTATAATTTATTATGTTTAAGACATTGCTTTAAGAACAAATATATTAAATTAAATTTCTAGTAACGTTACTAGAAACGAAGACGCTTATTATATAGTTAAATTGACGTTATTAGAAATCAAATTAAACACACAAGATTTTACTCTTTTTATAGCGAAAAATAATCTAAGTCGCTATATTAAGCTAGCGTAAATTTAATAACTTTCGCTAAAATTATTTGCAAAAAACGCATTTTGTTTATCTTTATATTAAATTTGCTATTATATATTTTTGACAATTATAAAATTAAGCGATAACGCGTTTGTATAATACTTTTTTAATCTCTCTTAATACAATTATTTTTATTAACGAAAAATAAATAAATTAAACTTGAATCTATATTTGCAACAAATATTATTTAAGATATTATTAAAATTAAGAAAGAATACGTAACTATTAAATCTTATTTATATACAAAGACGTTAATAATGTTTATAAAAAACTTCTATAATATTACGTTATTTTGCTCTTAATTTATAAAGAATTTGTTTATTCGAAATTCTAAATATATTATTAAAGCAATATATAAATAATGTTATCAAAGAATGTTATATTACAATTAAAAGTATTAATACGAACAAAACGCGCTTGTTGTTAATAATTATATTCGCGAAATATTTAAAAAAAATATATAAAAAAGAGAAATAAGCAAGCTTTGTATTAAATAAAATATATTGAAAAAAAAAATATTAAAAAGATCGAATTAATTGTGTAATTATAATTTATTAATAAAGTTTAATAAAACAAATAATTGACAACGTATTACAAAGAGAGCTTAAACTAAATAAAGATTTAAGCGCAATAACATTGCGTTTTAACAATAAAATACTAAAGATTTTATAAACAATAAATAACAATTATTAACGTAAAAGTTTTAAACTTAACACAAATATAATTTACGTAAATAAACTTATAACAATAAATAATATAAACAAAAATCTATTTATAAAAGCAAAGATATTATAAACGCGAACATTAAAGACAAAGTTAAACAAGTTTTGTTTATATTAAAATACAAAATATAAGATAAAAAATAACGTTATTGTTGTACTTATTATAACAAAGATATTTAACTTAATTTTTAAATATATAAACTAAGATACTTTTGTTTATAAATGTATATTATAAATTAAACAATTTATTAATGTAACACAAAGTAAAATCAAAGGCTTTAAACTATTAATATTTAAACTTAAGAATGCAAGCATTCGACAATTATTTTGTTCGTTTGTTATGTTAATTTATCGTAGATTCTTTAACAAATTGAATCGAACTTTCGATTAAATATATTAATTTAATCGAACAATTTGATTTGCAATACAAACAACGTTATTATTTGATCAAGTTGCTTAATTAAACTCAAAGATGCTCAAATAATAGATAGAAAAAACTTAGAGCGCAAAATAAGCTCTAGTAACTAGTTTTTGCTTTTGTGCTCTACTAGTGTTACAATAGAAGTCGCACTAGTTACTCGAGATTAAGTAACAAAATAAAACGCCAATATAGATAACTTTTAATATTAGATTTTGTTATAGTTTGCATATATATTATATTTGTTTTGCTAATAACTAAGATATCTTTTAATATATATCTTAATAATTTGTCTTATCTATAAGAACTAATAATACTAGTGTAAAAACTAAAGAGTTTTAGTTATTTTTAAATATTTTTGCAATAATTTTTTATAATACTCTTTTATATATTTGTCAATTTTGTTAATAAATATTTGAAATTTTTCTTTCTTTATTAGAAACTCTTTTATATTGTTTTAAAATATTTGTAATATAGTATTTAATTTGTATTTATTTGTTAATAATAATTTGTTTTGATTAACTTTAAGTATATTATAATTGAATAACTTTTTTGTTTTTATATATTTTTTTTGGTTAATTGCATCTACTTTGTTATTATTTTTGTCTAAAATATATTGTATTTTAAACTTGTATTATTTAAGTTTTTCTAATTATTATATTTGTCTTTTATTTAGCTATTTAATAATAAT
>JAABUL010002448.1_pt1 | contig 30732 bp, 34 predicted proteins | sample 5559151 | NCBI WGS metagenome assembly JAABUL01 (sample SAMN10711876, study PRJNA513368) | rock metagenome | isolation source: Antarctica rocks | place: Antarctica: Victoria Land, Pudding Butte sud
AGCACCGATAAATCAGAAAAATGGCTTTTCCAGGTCGAGGATGGCTCCGCAACACCTACGGAATACAATGATTGTAAGTCTACCTCTTTGTAGCCTTTGCATTGCTAACCAATCCTGCGCGTCAGCGTTATACAAGCTGGCTCACTTCATCGAACCCCGCAAGGTGAGGGACAAGAAGGCTGTGAGGGTTTAGCAAGGAAGACTGGGGCAAACGGTCAGCATCTTAGTGCAGGACCATCTAACCTAGGCTCCTAATATACTATTATTATCTACGTACATATCTAAGATTGACTAGGTTCTACCATCCCCTTCCCTCCTTGCTCTACAACTGTAATGTTGCATGCGCCGTTGATATCTCATCTCCTCGAATCCCTTCTTTCACTTCATTTATAATGGCCCAAATTAGGGAAGGGATTCTACCATAGGAGGGTTCGGGAGAGGACCATGCAGAAGATGGAGCAGAAGGAGAGGGGGAGAGCGATTTTGGAAGAGTAGCGGGCCTGGATTTCTTCGGTCTGGCGCCTGATCAGAGCCGTGTTTTGATTATTCTAGTTCCAAGAAAATCACTCGAGTCACTCAGCTGGGAGCGAGAGCCGCTCCGGATTCGTATTTGCTGCGGAAACATTGGCACCACTTACATAAAGATATTGTGGGTTTGTCCTGATGCTATCAAAAAGGCAAGCTCCTATACACAAAGACCTAACCAAGCACGGGCTAGATACATTGAGTATAAGGCGTGTCTCTTAAGTCAGCCGCAGGTGCCAGCTAGCTCTGACTTATTTCGCTTCGCGACTACACACAACCACATCTATGAATTTGATCAACTTTTGGATGCAAGATTGTTGTGCGGTTGCTCTTCGAAGACCGGAGTACCGCCTGGGCTTGCGGGAGTGTGGGCCAACCCATCGACAGACCAGGAAATACGTCAAACGCAAAACATTCGCAATATGTATCACAGTTGGCCGGATTAGCTATCCTCTCCACCAGCTCCGTCTACTAAAATCACGCGGCGCCGTTGTAGGCAAGAAGCTAGGCAGGATGTTTTAGTCTCATATAACATTGGATATTAGGGGTCGGCTTACATTCGCCGCATCGTCAGGCACGTCGTGTATCATGTCCTTCACCGCCATGTCAAGAATCTTCTTCTTGATCACATCCGGTGAAGAATCACCTTTGTCGGCGGCCGAGATGAAATATGCCATAAGGCCCGCAACGTGGGCAGCTGCGCTGCCTGTGCCACCCAATATTCCAGAATTGTCTGGTTTGCCGGGTAAAGCTGATAGAATATCATCCCCCGGTGCAAAAATGTCGACGCAACTGCCTGAATCCGACCACGAGCTGCGGTCATCGCGGGCATCTGAAGACCCAACCACAAGGCCTTTCGTGCTGCCAGCAGCAGATTGGCAAGCATCGCGATCGTTGTCGCCAGCGGCTACAGCAACGTGGATTCCTGCGTCATAAGCAGTATCCAAGGCCGCGATCAATCTAGCTGAAAATGGCGCCATCCCGGTATTCAGCATAATTACGCTTCCTTTCAGTTTTCCATCATCCGCAGCTCTCTTTTGGTGGTCTTTGATAGTCCATTTAACACCCTCGATCATGGCTGCCACATTGAGAAGGACAGATTCGGATGTCTTGACGGCGATGAGCGTCGCCTGCTTGCTTACGCCGAATTCCTTGCCGGCGACAGTGCCGGCGTAATGCGTGCCGTAGCCTTTGTTATCATCGTCCGATTTGCTGTCGGTGGCGACAGTTGTACCCCAAATCGCTCGGTTCCCAAAATCCGAATGCTCGAGGTGGATACCGGTGGCAAGGATATATACGTTGACATTCAACCCCCCAGAGGGATCGTAAACATACTTGCCGACTGTCCCCCGGTTCAGGAGGTCAGCGTGGGAGATTCGTGCCAAGCCCCACGGTGCGTCGATTTGAGTGACTGGCTCTTCGATCGCTGTTTGAGTTGATGGTCGCGGTTGGGACGGGATTTTAAGACCGAGCTTGATTTGTTCAACAGCCTTTCCGTAGAAATCTGGTACATGACATGGATGGAAAGGGGAGGTAAATGCTAATTGTCCGACCAAGGAAAGGCTTATAACGAAGATCCAGCTTTTCATGGTTCCTTGCATGCTAGTGAACGGGAAAGGGGCTATGCTTGAAATGGTGGTGGAAGAAGGTGCGTCTTTGGTAGCAAGATCTCGAGAGTTCGGCGACCTGGGCAGGACTATATATGTCTTGACTCCCCCGATTGCCCGTTCCAAAACTCAGCATCGGTACGGACTCATCCGGTCACGAAGTGGCAAGCCGACCTTATGCGAGATGTAAGCGTCGACGCATGGCAGGTGCTGCGTCTTGTCATGTGGTAACTTTGCGATGCTCCTAACCTTCTTTGCGAGGTTCATACTAACATTGAAGGTGGGTGGATATGCTCGAGGCCACATGCTAGCACCAGTCCAGGAGCCCATCGACTTTGGGCGTATGCAAAACGACGTCTTAATTTTAATTCTGCAATGCTCCCACACCCCTTTCCAAGTTCATACTAACATTGAAGGTGGGTGGATATCCTCGGGCGAAATGCAAGCACCAATCAAGAAGTACACCGAATCTGACCGTATGTGAAGAATCTGCAGATCCGTGCGATCTAGAACCCGAGCATTCCAAGCACCTAATAGTACCAAAGATGCCGCCGATGCAGATCCATGATAGTATGCTGCCGCCGAGAACAAGATGGGTGTCAACAAATCCCTTCAAATTTTCAGTTTGAGGGATTCCGAATGCACATACTCCTTCCCATCCATACCATCTTTCGATCCATCCAGATCTGTCTCTATGCCACCAGATCACAGGCAGAAAAGACATGCTGGACCCCAATGATCGACCTGGCAAGACGACGGCGCCGGCTTTTATTACTTGCCGGTTCGGACGACGCAGCCTGGCATCATCCATTCGTGTGTCCTTCGTCCCATCCTCGCCCTTTTGTAGAAGTTAAAACGCTGTTAGCCAATGGTGTAGGGGCTCTCGAAGACGGGGGTTGGGGGGCGCGAATCAGGGCTATTTCGGAGAACATATGGGTGCGGACCATGCAAGCGGCATTGAGTTGATGTCGGCCAGTGGGATGCCCTTGGCATATTTTTCCCGGTGCGAATGCTGTACTTGAGTCCCGCGGTGCTCTTCTGTGAGAATTATGAGGTTGTTTGGTTGTTTAGGAATAGAAGGTAAGTTTGTGAAAGCGATGAATGCCAAGGCACTAGCGACGACGTCGAACATTCAAGGGATTGATGCCTTGTCTGACTACGCTATTACCATAGTATGAAGAGCTGGTATCACCTTTCCAAGTCCAGGATAAATTCACCAACTATATAGCGGGTTTACAAACGCATCTGAAATCTATCATAAAGGTACATTTTGAAAGGAATTTCCCCTCCAAAGCTCAGGGGTGAATGACGAGTATGTGCATGCCCAACGAACCCGGCAGCGATATTTCCTCCGACGCCAATAATGAACTGCATATCATCCGCCAACACAACCCCAATACCATGGTCGCATCATGACATGCTACCTCGCCAGCAGATCCGCTCACCCTCTCAAATTACCCTCTCATCCATTCCTAGAATAAGGATGAAACCCCCCTCGATGTGCCCCCCTTCCTCCACCTCTATAATTCGCTCCCGGCTTCCCCGCATTCTTCGGCCCCGTCGGCGCATTGGCAGGCGGCGCAGCTTGCGGTCCAGGCTGCGGAGTATGACTGCCCCCACCACCCCTTCCACCACCTCTACCACCTCGTCCTCCGCCCATTTGCGGAGGCTGCGGAACATCATCATACATACCTTCCCAGCTCGTCGGCTGATATCCCTGCATCTGCTGCGCTTCCATTGCCGCACGCCTCGCGGTCTGCTGTTCGTATTTCTGCTGCTCGAACGCCATTTGTTCTTGGGCGGTGTAGCCGGGAGTGCTACGGCGAGGTGGCACGCCGGGTCCGCCTTGGAAGCCGGCTGCCATGGCGGCCGGGTTGGGGGAGCTGCCCATAGGGCCTCCTCCGCCGAAGCCGTTGGGGCCTGCTTGCATCTGTTGCATCTGTTGCATTTGCTGCAGCATTGCTGGATTCATACCTGCCATGCCTTGCGCGCCTGGGCTTTGGGGAAGGGGGCTCTGGCTGCCCTGTTGAGCCATCTGTTGTTGCATAGCTTGCATTTGCTTCATTTGTTGCATTGCCTGCATTTGCTGCATCATTTGGGGATTCATGGCTCCCATGCCACCCATGCCTCCGTTCTGCATGGCGGCTGCTGATGCCATCTGCTGCTGCATCGTGGCGAAGTATTGCTGCATCTTCTGCCAGTACTGTGCCATCATTTGAGGTGTCATACCGCCCATCATGCCCTGACCACCTTGCTGATTTTGATTGTTTTGATTCTGCTGATTGTTGCCATCATAGCCACGATCATTGTCTCGACCGCCACCACCACCACGCCGACCGCCTCGTCCACCTCCAGGGCCGCCACGTCCCAGAGACTCATTCTCTTCTTCGCGCATGTTGCCTCGGGGCTGGGCTTTCTTAACTTCAATGGGCTTGCCTAGGATCTGAAGGTCGCCTGCTAGCGTAGCGTCGACGGCAGCTTCGCTGTCGAATGTGACGAAGCCAAAGCCACGGGGACGACCGGTGTCTTTGTCCATCATCAAGGTGGCATCAACGACTCGTCCGAATTGAGCAAAGTAGCTCTTGAAGATTTGTTCATTGGCTTCCTGGCTAACGCCACCAACGAAGATCTTACTGGTGCGCTCTTGTTCGTCTCGAGGTATAGCCCGCTTGGGGTCGATCTTGGGTAACGGTGAGCTTATATTCATATTCTCAGAGGGGTTCCCAGGGGGTCTCAGAAGCCTAGAGGGTGCTTTTTTGGAAGTGGAAATGTCGGGTCTTACGATTTTACCATCAAGGTAATGTTCTTTCACCATTACAACGTTGACGGTCTTGGGGTCTCTGAAGGTAAGGAAGCCGAATCCTCTTGAGCGCCCGCTGGCGCCATCGCGCATGACTGTGCATTCTTGGACTTCGCCGAATGTCGAAAAGTAATCTTTGAGCGATTCTAGTGTAAAAAGGAAGAGTTAGAAATAATCCTAGTCGTGATGATCTCAGAAGCGGGATACTTACGATCAGTGGTTTCCCAATTCAGTCCGCCAATGAACATCTTTCTAGAATTGGCGAATAGAATTAGCAATGAACGACACCAGTATTGCAATGAGATGGTCAATCAAACGCGGCAAATTCGAAAGCAACAGTGATTTGGCCAACCAAGGTCCTATATTATTCGCCGGTAGTGGAAGAGCTCATCAGCCTGTGATGCGGTGGCCTAGTCCGTTCCATTTCAGCTACAGGCACGCTCTTCGGGAAGTGTGGATTATTCGTGGGCTGGTAAGGCTTCGAGGTCGCAGTAGACTTGATGGCGATGCATACGCCGAGGTGCTTGTCCGATCAGAAGTCTATTCCATGTTCCAGCTCCGTACACAGAATGGGGTTGACCGACTGTGCTAACAGTAGACAGAAGCCCAGCCTAACACCCGGCGTACACCAGTGCAGCTCGAAACCATGTACCGGGCAGTACGGGCACAGATCAAGTACTCGTGGGTGATTCGTCTTGTTCTTGCTATAGAGTCGTATGCTAGGTACCGCTGCTCGGCCGCTAGATAGTAGCAAGACACCGGCCTAACCTGCTCTATGAAGATGATATCGACAATAAGCTATGTAGCAGCAGGAGTAGCACTATTGTGAGATCATAAGTAATTCCAGTGCCGAGTGGTGTATACCGGTCCAGCTTGTGCCAATCTGATTGCCCGCTTCATCAACTTTTAGGCCACATCCTCTCACATCGCAGCTGGTCAAGCAGCATCCCAAACACAGCCCAAGCTGTCTGTCCTCCACTATTTTCAAGCACCACTCATTCAATCCAAGTTTCGAAGATCGTGATCGAGGGTTCCACCAGCTCTTTCCCACTGGCGATGCTAGAGGCATTACACCCTTGACTTAGAACTAACACGCTTCCTCGCAATCAGGTACTCTGTCCTATTCTCTCGGAAGACCGTACTTGGCGACATAATATAGTCGGCATGCGAAGCCTTCATAATCGCTCACTGTACGATGATATGCAGGTCCGGAGATTTCCACATTACAAGGTGAAGGACAGCCAAAAAGGAGACTCGGACAGAAAAAATGCATCAGAAACGCTTCACGCATAGACTCACCCATCCTCTTTAATGCCAATGGGTGGCAAATCGTGCTCCATGTGCACATCATTGTACTGCCCCGAGTGGGCCCCATTGACGTGATCGCCATTCCACCCTTGGCTAACAGCCTCGTTATGACCGTTCCCATGCGTAGGCTCCTCTTTGACAAGTGTTTCTATGGGAGCGCTGAAAGCGTTCATGTCGTTCGTGCCGGATCCGATTACCGCCGGTGCCGGGGCTTCTGCTTCTGGTGGAAAGTCTGGCTCTGCTGCAGGCTCTTCTTTGGCAGGAGCGTCGTCTCCATCGTAGCTAGTGAGCGTTGTCAGTATCACTGTGTGACGGACCTGCCAGCAACGCTAGCCTGCGGCTGAGAAGATACGTACAGGTCAGCGAAGAGATCCTCCTCGAGGTCTTCTGGTTCCGTCATTTTGGCTATCAGTGTATGGGTATCAAGAGATGGAAAGGAGTGCTAGAATGATAAAGAGCCGTGTGCTTGTTGGGTGAGAGTCGTTGTAGTGGTGTTTGAGCGAGTGTTGGACCAGGCCACGCCCAGAACTGTCCTGAAGTGAGCAGAAGGTGGTGAGCTTGGCCCTGCAAGCTTGAACGGGGATGAGTGCGGTGTGAGGTATACAAGACAGTGCAAGGTAGCCTCTCCAGACAGCGCACCTCCACCTAGAAGCAAGAATCGTTGCTGAGGACAGAGGGTGAAGTGAGGTCGGAGAGCTGGGAGTCGCAAACAACGTTCGAACTAGGATCAGCAGCTAAGGCTACAGCCGCTAGCCGCTTTGAGATATGCTGGTTTCGGCTTGGCCTCGAGAACGGCACCCATGAACAGCTCTTACGTCCAGTCGTGCAGCTCTTTACAAGCTCTGTGTCCAGCTTGCGACTGCGGGCGAAGAGCACCCAGTATGGGCTCCAAGAAAGCCCCAAGTCAGGTCAGTATCATGCACAGCGAATGCACGAATCAGGCTGACAACAGTTCACAGGAAATGGTTCAGGTCGGTTCGTATTCTACTTTCGAGCTCTTCTTTGGATCGCATGCCATTGCTCTACCAACCCCTGAATAGTGCAAGGCTGATAGAGGACCTACGAGCGCATAGATGGACCCGAGTCAGTATTCTAAGCTGATTGCTTGGGATGTTTGTGCTGACTGAAGCATAGCAGAACTACCTCACCGTTTTGGCGCAATAGGCAATTGAATGCGAGAAAGAGCTCCTCGAGGGCCACCGATCCCAATGCTGTCTTTGGAGCCTCTTACTCTCATGCCGACGTGCTCAACTTTGATTCTTTGTCAGTCACTCCGATCCTTGTGCCCAAGCTGCTAAGTGGTTGTTCATAGATCCTTATCGCCCTCCAACTCGCGCCCTCATACTCCTCCCCCATCAGTCACCAGAAGTAATGCTCGCCATACAACTCAATCTCCACCTCCAAGATCCAACTCCGCCCTATCTTCGCCTGGCAAACGACCCTCATACTCGCATCCTATTTCGCACACAATCAACGCATGGAGTACCGAAGCCGAGGACGAAGATAATGAGGACGCCGCTGAAGAGTACTATCTGAATGAGAATGCGGACGAAGACGAGTTTGGGCTGCCCAGTATAACGAGTTCGAGACGGGAAGCAAAGAGAAGGATACCCGCGAATAAAGTCAATGACCCTGGTGGCGGAATATTGGGAGACACCAACGGGTCATCACCTATGCTGCCTTCAGAGCGGCCACATGGTCGTCCGAGGGCAAATGATTCTGACATTGCCGACGAGCGAGGGCCCCCAAACTACCCAACGGCAAAGAAGAGTGAAGGAAAGATATTGAGGCCGCAATACAAAGACATACTGCGAGGTATACGTGCCCAACGACATGTGTCTGCTGGAGCTAAGATGATAATATAGACCCTGCAAACTCCCTCCACCTCATCAGTCACCCACCAGTCCCGCCGAACGCGACCCCCAAAGAATCCGAAGCTCACTCGACTCGAATATCTCGCATCAACAAATTCAAGCGAATACTCCAAGCGAGCTCCATCCCAATATCAGACCTCCGTGACTCCGCATGGTCAGGTATTCCAGAAGAAGTGAGAGCAATGTCTTGGCAACTCCTCCTCGGCTATCTCCCGACAAGCAGTGAGCGGCGAGTTGCTACGCTTGAGCGAAAACGGAAAGCCTACCTTGATGGCGTTCGGCAAGCTTTCCCGGAGCGAGGTGGAAACATCTCAAGTACGGCCGGCTCAGGAAGCTCGACTACAAGGCAAGCGCGAATTCGCGGTCTCGATGAAGCTCTTTGGCACCAGATATCTATCGACGTCCCGAGGACAAGTCCTCATCTCCAGCTATACAGCTACGAAGCAACGCAGCGATCTCTTGAGCGCATCTTATACGTATGGGCAATCCGGCATCCAGCAAGCGGTTATGTCCAAGGTATAAACGACCTTGTCACGCCCTTCTGGCAAGTCTTCCTTGGCAGCTACATCACAGACAACAACGTCGAAAGTGGGATGGATCCCGGTCAGCTACCCAAGCCTGTCCTGGATGCTGTGGAAGCAGACTCGTTCTGGTGTCTTACAAAACTACTTGATGGTATTCAAGACAACTACATCGCTGGCCAACCAGGTATAGTTCGCCAAGTCGCTGCTCTCCGGGATCTGACGACACGAATCGATACCGGACTGGCAAAGCATCTCGAAAACGAGGGGGTTGAATTCATGCAATTCAGTTTTCGATGGATGAACTGTCTGCTGATGCGGGAAGTCGCTGTGAAGAACACAATACGAATGTGGGACACATATATGGCCGAAGAGCAAGGTTTCTCAGAGTTTCATCTATATGTCTGTGCAGCCTTCCTGGTCAAGTGGTCCGAGCAGCTGGTGAAGATGGACTTCCAGGTACGTTCCCGCTTTAGCAAAGCACCGAAATTCTAAGAGTGAGCTGACGGGCATGACAGGAAGTGATGATGTTCCTACAAGCGCTACCAACGCGGGATTGGACCGAGAAGAACGTTGAGCTTCTTCTGAGTGAGGCATACATCTATCAGAGCCTTTTCCGAGGGGCGAGCGCCCATCTGAGGAACTCTAGCGGAGTCACATAGGTGCAGCGTCTTACAAGTAAGATAGATTAGCCCCATTGAATGGTCCCCACGCCACTTCGAACATCATCATATGTACGCATCCAGCTCCAACCTCCCACTCAAGCAGCCAGATTATACGATCAAAGGCCAAGACTTTCCCGTCGTAGCCTCATACCCTACTAAATATCTCCTTTCTAGAAAACTCGTCCGGCACAAAAAGCCACCAGTACTGTAATCTCAACCGAATATAACAGCCCCTTATCACGGCTATTGACAGCGATGACACGCAAGCCAGTATGGCCGCCCTACCCAACCATGTCAACTAGAACTAAGCTCCAAGACGCCAAAAAGCCGGCTGATTCAGTCGATTGCAGCGCTACCCTCCGCATGTCGACTTCCAATAGACCTAGCAAAGGTCGTTCCGACGTGCTCTCTCGCTTTAATATTTGTAACGGTATTTCTATAGTTATGGTATGCTTCATCAAGACCATTACCCATGTCGAAGCCGTTGTTCACTAGCAATGCACCAGCGTTTGCTGCCTTTTCTGTCCTTGACCGCACAGAAGGTTCCCATTCGCCAGTTTGAAGAAACATTCTGGATTTGTTGCCTGTTTTGGTTCCATGGGATGTGTGACCAGCTAAATTCTTTTCATCCCCATTTACGAAGGCATGTTTGACGTTCAATGCTCTTTCTTCAGAATGGATTCTGCCTACAGTATGCTTGAATGCAAACTGTTCGTTTGTTCTGGTAATGTTTGTGAGGTGGCTGCAAATGTGACACTGTATGCGGACCTGCCACCCAGTGAAGCTGATAGCACCAGCTTATAACAACCACAGCCGTTTTTTCCCTGAGCATCGAAAACCAAGGACAAGAACGGATGCGCAAGCCTGTCAGAGCTCACATGGTTGTTGTGGAAGAGTGCCTCCATTATCAGAGCTCATAACCGATGGATATGGGAGAGAGAGACCCTGGAACTTCGTTTTCATGATTGCAGCGAGGAGGATGATGATGAATAGCGCGTTCATCACTCGCCCCACTTAGGCTTGAGTGCGACAATCCCAGCCACTTGAATCCTCATAAGATCCTTCCATCGCGTCCACGTTAAACCCCACCCCTCATCCTCGTCCAACAGCCCCGGGATGGAAGCAATAGATCTCAGCCGCCATGGCTCCTGGAAGTATACCATAATTTCCTGACGCTCTGTTTTCTGGATGGCGTTGGTATCCACCTCTTGTCAAACGATTTGCTCTCGCTCGGGATAAGTACCACTAGGAAATCATCCGCAGCGTCTACAATCTCGAGCCGAATTGCACAAGCGGTAGTATACAACAAACCACATCCCATTAAAACGGCGGCCGAGTGATATAGTCTGGTAAACGTACACAGGTGAGTGACTGATCATGATCTACTAGATTCGATATAATCCTGACTTCTCGTCGATTTGCTGAAAGCAGCGCAGATCGCCTTGAAAGTTCGTCGTCTCAGCCTATTGGAGATTAGGGTTGTTGAGCGAGCGGGTCTCGACTTTAGCAAGTATGATATAGAGCCATTTACTAATTTACAGGTCCTGTGGATATGGGGGGGCCACTTATGGCGACTAGGTGATGGGATTGTGTGTCCGAATCCATGCATAGACTCCCACGGACCTTGATTCTTACTCAACGACTTCACCAGCTGGAACTCATCCACGAGGACCCAGGACGGATAGACGCCAGGGATGCGAGTAATTATCCATCGAGGCTTGGTCTCGCTTTCTAGCCCGGAAAATGAAGGGTCGGGGTCCCTCAACTATTGGTACTAGTAACTCACGCGCCTGAATAGATAAGTCTCGTACGACTCCGAAGTCGTTACCATCATATAACGGGATCCCAAACAAGGTGAACTCCCCTAACCTATTCAATTTGATTCCGGGACCTCCTCATAATACCACTCTTCTCCACAGAACATACATCCGTCCGGATACTCGCATCTGAGCGCAGCCCACGCCTTCCGACTCCTTCAGCGATACTTCCAACTGCCTCTTCCACTGATTCCTCTTCCTCCCTCTTCCGCCGTCTTGCCCGTCCCGGTCCCGAATTTGTTCCTCTAGCCTCTTTGCCGTCTAAGGGCTCGTACGAGCCAGCTTCGCTGGTTTGGGCTGTCCGAGGGACGCGTCTAATTCGGGATCAGTCAATCGAGTATATTATCTTCTGTTGGCGCGTACTTGCCCGTTCCACGCTCGCCATGGAAGATCAGGAAACGAATATTGAGATTATCGCGAGGCTCGTAGAAGTTCTCCCAGGCCATGCGCCAGATCAGAAGGATTAGTTTAGCCGCGAAGACGAGCCCATAACCATACTTTGGCTGAAAGAGCTTGCTTGGATCCGGACGGGGGTCATATTAACACTGGCTGAAAAACAAAAGTCAGATGCAGCGTAACGAGAAAAGCGTATATATGTGTTAGTTCGTATATATAGAATAGAGGAAAGCAACCGGATGTGATGAACAACTTGTTGTTCATGAGACACGTAAAGAAGAGAAGGGGCGCCCAGCGGGATGAATTATTTATGCTTTGAAATATCGAGTCAAAAAGCAGTGAATGTTCCACAAAAGCTAATGTGAAAGGATAAGACTAACCAGTGAAGATATTGGTGTCATAGGAATAGAATGAATGAAGACCTCTCAATCACGGGCCGAGGAAAAAGTGACGCAAAAGTGGATTCGGAAGAATAAGCAAACAGACAGTACTAGCATCTATTAAGATCGCATATAGCTAACAATGAACATCGAGGATGAGTGACAGAACTTGAAACAAAGAAGCACAATTCAAGATGAAGAGACACACAGTCCGCGTCACCACATAGGTCCGGCATCGATTCATAATCCAATCGCACGTCCCGACTTGCATTACAGCAAGCCCACCCCCTCCACATTGCTCCCCACCTCCCCACTCCAGAATTCCCTCATTGAAAGACCCCAAGGGAACCAAAGTAATCCTACTCTGCGCAGCCCCCATCACTACAACCAGCGCTGTTTCTTCCAGTCTAGACGACCACTGCAAATACACCAGACGGTGCAGGCTCATCGTCTATCTGAACATACAGACCTACCCAGCAAACCAACCAGTCGATTCTATATCACCTGATCAGAATCAATCTCCCGTAAATGCCAGAGCCAAGAAATCTTTTGTCGCTTACTTTGCACAGGGCTTGCGATTTCCTTCCCTTTCCGGCTAAGACCTCCCTGAGAGTAAGTGGCCAGAGAATTAAAGCAGTTTATACATAACGCTGAGACCCACGGTATAGATAAACTCAAAACAAAATCCAAAGTAAACAAACGTCAAAAAGCCTCTGGTACTCCTCAACAGAGGTGCACAAGTAGTGCCCAGAACGCATTCAGAAGTGCACATAGCAAAAAAGCCTCGAGCAGTGCTTAAACTATAGCAATCGAAAATTCTTCCTCCCTCATCCCATCCCAAAACCCCCATAAAACCGACTGATTAACAACCACATAAAAAGTGAGGCAAAATAACCAGTCGTCATCATCCATATGTTCCCCTTGAATGGCACTCGAGTATCCACAATGCTATACAGAGGCATGAGTATACACCATAACACACCCAAAGGTAGAAGCGCTGAAAGCTGAGAGATGAGACGGGGATATCCAAGATCGCTCTTGCAGTTCTCGGGCCTAGAAAGGTATAGGAAAGAGACCAATACATGGCTGCTAATTCAGTGCGACGTTAGATCAACAATCTTATCAGAGCTTCCACATATAGGACATTATTTGCACTCATCCGAGCTAACCCTAGCTGACCCTGACCCTGGCCACGGTACATCTCTCTTTCCCTCAAGCCTGGCCCGCTCTATCTTATACAGAAACGGACAAGGATAGCACCAAAAGCAATCGATATCGTCCAAGGCCTTCGATTAACAAGAAGAGATAAGACAGATGAATATAAAGTAGGGTCTATTGGTATGAGCCATGAGGAAGGCGGTTAGAGGTTTAGAATCTATTTTCTCCAAAGCTGCCATCCATCGTCGCCGAAACACTCCGAGCGTGGACATGATTTCTGGCATCGCCTTGAGGAAGCACTTTGATTATCTCTCTCTGATGTCTAGGATAGAATGTCTTGATCAGCTATGAGTCCAGCCTATCGATCATGTAGTAGCTTTATGACTACCTACTCCGACAAGCATCCTCCATCTTGGCCCACTGAACAACCCCTCCCTCTCCATCCTGTTCGTCAATCAAGCAGCTTAACCACCTTTTTCAAAACCGCTTCCGTGCCCAATCCCGCATTCTTCGGATCCTTTGCGACCCCTTGCCACAGCTCTCCATGCTTGGGCTCGTTGCTCTCCGCTTTAGCAATCATATCCGCAACCTTCTCCTCGGTCCCATGCTGCTGTAAGAACTTGAGATACCAAGCCCACGTATCACCGAGGTCTGCATCAAGAACAATAGCCTTTTCGAACCAATTGGCCGCCTTGTCGAGTTTGCGTTCTCCCCAAAAGACGCGAGCCACCGTTACGAACAGCGTCGGATCGTTATCGCATTTCTTGATAGCCTCCAAGCTCCGGGGTTTCCGCTGCGTACGGGTCTCCAAATGCCAGATGCTTTCGGACCATAGTACGCCACTGGTCGGTAAAGCCTGGAGTGCTTTCGCCATGAGGACTTTTGCTTGGGCGATATTACCCGCCCTACGTTCTACTCGAATAGACTCAAGTCGTAACTCTGCCGACTTTGGTGACGCCATGATGCCCCGTTCGAGCACACTTCTCGCTTTGACCACCACACCACTAGCTTCTTCCAGCCGGCTGAGGAGCAGGAAAAGTGGCACGGATGTAGGACAGGCCCGAGTTCCTATATTATATGCTTCCCGAGCCTGCGGCATCTTGCCTTGTGCCGAGTATATCTGCCCTTTCTGCATATGGAGTTTGGCTTGCTTGGGATACAGCTGTAGTGCCGCTATGCAGAGATCCAGGGCGACGTCGTCATTGCCTTGCTGCCGTTCGAAAGCAATGCTCTTATACCATACTCTGTCCGTTCCGGCCTGTTCTCGAGCTGTTTGTAGGAGTGTTCTAGCTTCGGTATTGTTGCCAGTGTTCGCTTCCAGCTCGACTGCGGCCAGATATATATCTTCATTAGAGCTGAGTTGGTTGAAAGCGCGTCCAAGGACACGTCGTGACTCATCAATCCCGTCTGCACCTTTCCGTTTGGCTTTCGCGAGGGCTAGCCACAATTGCACGGACAACGGACAAGCTTCGCAGGCCTTCTCGAGCAACTGGAGTTCTGACTTTGCAGACCCATGATTTCTTTCGAACTCTGTGGCATACTTCCACAGCCGCTCGCTGGTGGGAAATACTCTCAGCGCGTAGGCATTGATTGCTCTAGCGGTTTCAAACTTCCCACGCGAAACACTGGCTTGACTGTCTTCGAGGAAAAGCAATTTCCTGTCATCATCTTCGTCGATCCCAAACCCGAGCGTCTCCGCAATGATGGCTTGTAGGGTCAAGACGGCTCCTCCCTCAGTCTCCAACTTCTCCGCTTCGGTGATCCATTCTTCTCGTTTCAACATAGCACTTTCACGGGCCAGATTAGAAACAGCCTTCTTGATGATCGTTTCTGGGTTGCCTCTACTAGTCTCTTCTGCTAACCTTGCGGCTGCAATCCAAATTCTGAAACTGGTTGGATTCGCTAACCGGGCCTTATTCAGCACTTTCTGGGCGTCTAATGGGTTGCCGGTCATGACTTCTAGTCTCGCCAAACCCAGCCAAAGATCCACAGAGAGTGGTATCTCATCTGTTGCTTTTGCAGTCAGTAACTTGGCGTCCAGCGGGTCCTCTACCCCATTGATCAGCTCCCTCCAGATCTTCTCGCTTTTTGGAAGAGCGTCAGTTGCACGCATGAGGACTCGTTTCCTGTTCGCTGGTATGGTTTCCAAGTCTGCTGCTCCGAGATACAGCGCCGTTGACGTAGGATTAGCTTGAATGCCATTCTTTGCAATGATCTTTGCGTTGTGGTTATCGTTCAATCTCATGGCTTCAAGCCACACAGCTTCACTATTTGGACACATCTCTGTCCCTTTCGCAATGGCCTTTCTTGCTGCGACTACCCTCCCCGCGACCTCCTCGAGTCTCGCAAGAGCAATGTAGCCTGGCCCGTGGCGAGAGTTTGTCTTGATCACGGACTCAAGAAGGGTCCGTACCCGGTTGATGTCGCCAACTTCCACTTCGCCAGCTTTTAGTTCGGTTTTCGAAAGGCTGGTAAGATAGCCCTTGGGATCGATGTTCGTAGATATGCCTGAAGTAGCATCGGCACCAGATTGTGCGGCCTGGTCCAATCTAACCTGTAGAACTTTGTCCCTTGCAGCTCCGATATCGGCAAAATTTGTCATGGTCCCATCCGCGCCGTCTGCTGTTGCACCGTTTGTTGCAATGCCATCATCATTCACGCTTGTCTCCATCTGAGTTGAATCCCTTGCCCCTGCAATCACACTGTCCGGCACAGCGTAGAACCTGTTGTGGGCGTTGGTCTTCGTCCGCTTGTTCTTCCTGGTAAGATCTCCAGCTTCGGGAATATTCGCCCAGTCCTCTTCCGTCACACTTGCCAGTCCCCGCTTCAGATCTGCAAATTGCTGCTGAATTTTTGGATTATTTGCCTCGTAGTCTGCCCGTTCTTGCGCTTCGCGTGCTTCCCTAGAATTGGTGGACGGGTTCAAGTCGGTAATCTGCTCATACAAAAGGGTTTTGGATAAACAAAGAGCTCGAAGTAGGGCAAGAAGCCCGTATGAAGGCGAGGAAACTGGGGGGCTAACCTTCGTGACTTCCGCCTCTTCTCCATCTTCTCATCAACATCCTGGTAGATTCGATCCGCAGCATCGTCTTCGGCGTCAAAGTTACCTCCTGAAAACAGTCCCGTCTCATTCTCTGGGTCTTGAAACCGATCCTCATCCTCGTCTGGCTCTTCCTTTTTCTCTGTTGCGCCGTAAGCTGTAGGTGGTGCTGCACCGAGTTGTTGGGCTCGTTTGGCAAGAGCTTCCTTGATCTGATCCTCGCTAGGACCTTCTCGTGCGGGACCTAGATCTGATCGGGTCGTAAAGCCAGTAGCTACATAGGCATCAGTTACGTTCACTTGGGCAAACAGTAATCTGCGGAACCTACCTCCACGTCCAAGACCAGCAACATAATTCTCAGGCGCTGCCTGGCTTAGGAAGTCTTTCCGACCCGACATATTGACAATCTGAAGGGACACAGCGCGCGAAGGCGACACCTCAGGTACTTCTTACGCGCTTGAAGTACCAACGAGAAAGAAAGTCACAGTGCTCCAAGCCTGACTCTTTAGTGTTATTATATCGCGATGAGGCTCAAATTAGCGTTGGAATAATTCCATGATCGACGAAACTAGCTCCTAGTGTCGATTTTATCTTCTCTTATCGATAAGCTTTTTCAACCACACGAAGCGCACATCCACATCAATGGCTCCAGTCTCTACAATCACGACCTATGTAGAGATATAATCTGGCTTGGTGGCCCCTTGTTTGTCATCATGCCCAAAGCGCCAGCCAAGAAGCGCGATGGTGCGCACAAGTCGCCATATGGCACTGCTGGAAAGAGCTCTGCAGCCAACCATATATTCAAGGTACATGAATGCTAGTCGAATTGTATACGTCTTCGGCTCCCCTAATTGAGTCCATAGATGAACACTACGCTTGGACAACACGTCCTCAAAAATCCTGGCGGTACGTCAGTACTCACTGCTTCTGCCACCCTCAGCCGTTAATCTAGATCAGTCGCCGATGCAATCATAGCCAAAGCCGATCTGAAACAGAGCGATGTGCGTGGAGGTATCATTCACCGAGAAACAAGACTCATAGCTTCTAGGTCGTGCTCGAAGTGGGTCCAGGAACGGGCAATTTGACTGTCAAAATTCTTGAGAAGGCGAAGAAAGTTATAGCGGTCGAATTGGATCCTCGAATGGCTGCGGAGGTTACGAAACGAGTCCAAGGGACCCCAAGCGCCAGTCGTCTTGAAGTACTTCTTGGGGACGTAGTTCGCATGGATCTCCCGCGCTTCGATGTCTGCATATCGAATACGCCATACCAAGTATGCCTAGCCTCATCTCCGCAGCCACTACAAGTAAAGTTGACGAATTGTCTAGATTTCGTCCCCCTTGACCTTCAAACTCTTGACCCTCGATCCCTCCCCACGAACCTGTATCCTCACCTTTCAACTCGAATTTGCCCAACGGCTTTTCGCTCGTCCTGGATCCGCACTCTACTCCCGCCTTTCAGTCAATACTCAAATGTGGGCTACAGTCACACACATCATGAAGATTGGGAGGAATAACTTCCGCCCTCCTCCAGCAGTCGAGTCAAGCGTCGTACGCCTGGTGCCAAAGAGACCAAGACCACAGATCAGCTGGGAAGAGTGGGATGGCTTGCTGAGGGTGTGTTTTGTGAGGAAGAACAAAACACTAAGAGCAGGATTCTTGGGCACAAGTACAGTCATGGAAATGCTGGAGGCGAATTACAAGACGTACTGTGCACAGAACAATGTGCCCCTAGAAGACGGGCCAGCAGAGCAGAATGCGGTCCCAGTGAAGGACGCACATATGGAACCAATCTCAAACAATATCGTGGGCGACCATTACTTGACACCCAATGCACTTACATCAAAGGACGCACAAGCAGAAACCGATCAAGACACCCCCATGTACTCCCCCCACGAACCCCCAACCCCAAACTCAGACACAGAATGGAACGGCTTCAACACCCCCTCGCCCCCCGCGTCCCCAACAATGGACATCGACCCCCCCAACCTCCCCCTCTTCCTCCACGACCCCGATCAAAACACCTTCGCCAAAACCCTAAACGCAAAACCCGGCTCCAAACGCAATCGAAAAGGAAAAATAGCCATGCTTATAAAGGAAAAGGTGAATAGGGTACTAGACAGCACAGAATTAGGCGATAAGAGGGCGAGGATGTGCGATGAAGGTGATTTCCTCAAGTTGCTGTGGGCATTTAATAAGGAGGGAATTCACTTCTGTTGAGTTGCTGCCAGTGATGATGATATGCGTGGGAAGATGTTGGGTTAGCGAGGCGTTTGGAGGGGATCATAGCTAGGTATTATGGAATTCGCACGACGACGTAGAAACGCCCATCAAAGTTTTATACACGCAGAACTTACCCCGCAAATCACATACAAAACCACAAACCCACAAGATCATCACAAGCGACCCATCATACCATCTCACCTACAAACTTTTCTACAATCCCCCAAATCTAAATCGCTCGCCCGCATAGCAATGCAAAAAATGCCAATCCAAAGCAACTCCCTCAATTATTGCAGTGCAGTGCAGCAAAGTGGGTATCATCCAGCCATCCAAGCATAAATGCCCTCCCTCCGAAAAAACTCCAAATACTCCCTTCATGCGTTCCAGATCATTTCCCCCCCTCCCACCCCATCCCCCCAAAACACCCATAAATGCACAACACCACCGCCTCACTGCCCAACAGCCAAACACTCATCCAGCAACGAAAACAACTTCGCTCTATCCCTAGCCGCGCCCCCTTCCCAACCCCAGCTCTCGTTTTCGTTACCAGCATACGCATGCACGCCATTAGTCAACACGCCATTAACCCTCGGCCCACTCCGCTCCATCTCGTCCTCCACCTCGTCAACCGCATCAGAATGCCTGCCCCAGCCCTCGAGCACACCTTCCGGCCACCCGCCCATGATACCCTCGACAATCGTCGGCATCTGCCCCATCGCCGAACTCCCACCCACCTCCATCGCGATCCGAAAGTCGCCAACACCAAGCGGTCGCCGCGCACTCGCCTCTTTCGTCTCGACAGGGAGCAGATTGCTGACGACGCCTCTTGCCAGTTCGCCCTTCGACAGCATCTTCTCCTCCCGGTCGAGCTGCTGGCAGTAGCGTCGTGTGGTAATGGAGAGAGCGCCTGCTGCGCCCGAGAGGTTGGATCGCGTCTTTGCGAGGACGGAGCCGACGACTGTTTTGATGTATTGTTCGGTGGCTGTGGCCATGAACTCGGCGCATGCGGCGGAGGCGCCGTTGGGGAGGGATTGTTCGTAGCAGATGGGTACCATGCGGTTGTGTATGGAGTCTGTGTCTGGGAATTCGCCGGTTTCGCTGGCGAGAGGTTGCGAGTAGCGTTTGCGTATCTCGAGATCCCAGTCTGATTGCCGGGAAAGTCAGCTACAGGTTCTGTGCGCAAGATTTGGAATGTGGGGAAAATGCTACACTTACTTGTCTTGTTCAGACCACCCGCACTGATGGGCACGCTATCTGGCAATTTGATCATCTTCGCACCGTGGTAACCATTCATTGAAGTCGCGACCGAGTGCGAAACACTGTCAAAGACATCACCCTGACAAGTCCACACAACGATTAGCTAGGGTTATTGATCATAAGAACAGTATGATGCGCTTCCTTATTGAGAGACCTTATAGATCATATGCCGGTCTACTCACATCAGGTACCTCTTTCAACCTCCTTCTTTCCCTCGCCGGCAACTGCATGACCTCTGTCTTCATTCTTTGTTCCGCTGCATCTCCAGATATGGGTTTGGAGAGCACCGTGGGCTTGTCGTTTGCAGAAACCCATGGTGCGACACCAGGCTCTGGAGGATCGCGACAGACATTGCCGTATATCCGCGCTATCAGCTGATTGTGAAGATGCTCGGTATTCGGATCTGCGGTCACGTAGTAGTCTATTTGTAAGGAGAGCTCGTTTTGGTTGAGGTGGCCTGGGGAATGGGACAATAGTTAGCATATCTGAGTTGAATTGCTTATGCGGGTGGTACGCTGGTTGCCGATACATACCAAACACAAATAAGCTTATAGCTTCCTTATATTTCCCCCAATTGTCTCCTATGGCTGCTTTCAAGCTTGTGTACAGTGGCTCTAAGTCAATGCGTTGGGCTGTGCTGACTGTCTTCGAAGCCTTCTGGGAAGGGGGTGCTGTGATGCTATTAACTTGCTTGAGGGAGAGAGAGGAAGGGTGGGCTGTAGTTATGGAGTCCGAGCGGCTCAGGGCAGCCGGATCGATGTCAGGCATGACGATGGCTGGGGGTGAACCCGTGAGATGCGCCTGGTAGTTCTAAGGGCGCCGACGCCCCATCGAGGTGCGGGGGAGCCCACGTATCTTGTTCGAGCTCCCAAGATATTGCCAAAAGACACCAAGAAGCCGTGGTATGTCACCTCTCTGAATCGCCAGATTGAATTGCCAGTCGGGGTGCAGATGAACCTGGTCGGCTATCAAAAAAGAAGCGCTCGTCTATAATATTGCCGAGAGCCGCAGATGTCTCCTTTGCATCATGCCATCTTGTGCCACTGATTCTCCGAAAAGTCTTATGAGATCTTTACGTATTGATTATGTCAGATAATGCATCAATATGCACCTGAGTCTGCCAGAATCTGAGTCTGCAAAAAATTCAGAAGTACCAGGGTTAGATGAAGGGAATGATTGGCAAAAAGATAAAGCGAAAGCCGCGCTGGTGGAGGCCCGTCTCGCAGTCTTTCATGCTTCATTAACTCATGCAAGGAACGGTGCCATGAGATTGCCATGGACTGACTTCATGAAATTTGCACCTTGTTCATGATTGAAGTCAATAAAGAATCAAAGCTTTGGACCTCAATCTCTAGTCCATTCTCTCAATCATAACAACGTCCGGAACTGCCATGTACACGGAGACCAATTATAGAAAACAGCCGACATATTGTACTTTCTTGTCAATTTTCAGGCCAGAATGTCAAATGGAGGAGATTCTGAACATTCAAACTTGGCTTTACGCCAGACCAAGCTCCTGCATGAAATGGCACGATACCGACCACCAGTATATATACAAACACTAACAGTCAATCTACAGTGCCCCATCTGTCCTCAATTTCTCATTTCCCCATGGTTCCTCCTTTAATGATGTCAATCCCGCAAATGGCTCGCAAGTCTTTCTCCCACTCATCGGCCCCGGACTTGGTAATTTAACCCCTTGAGAAGCATACCCTCTAGCCGCTTGACCCTCCACATTTCCACTCTGACCGCTCTGTCCCCTTGACTGTCCCACTTTGTTTCCCATCCCCATTTCGCTTTCCCCAGCGATACCAGCAGTACCTCCGGCAGCGCCAGTAGCTTCCGCTGATGCTTGTAATGCTTTCAACAGTGTGACGGTAGATTCGGGCGTAAGATCTTCGTAGTAGTCATCATTGATTTGTATCATGGGTGCATTCACGCAGGCGCCTAAGCATTCGACTTCAGAGAAAGTAAAGAGGCGGTCATCAGTGGTTTGACCAGGATGGATGCCGAGGTGGGATTCGATGGCTTCCATGATCTTGTCGGAGCCACAGCCACCTAACTGGCAGGGTGTCTGTCATGCATGTGTTAGCCACGTACAAAGCTCTTGCAGCCAACGGAGAGGTGGATGGGTCGAGGAGGTATCGGGAAACCTCACAGTGGTACAAGCCTGCACATGAAACCTCCCCACAGGATCCCGGTTATACATCGTGTAGAACGTCGCCACCTCATACACGCGCATCGGCGGCATCTCAAGTAGCTTTGCTACCTCATTCATTACGCTTATGCTTGTGAAACCATGCTGCCGTTGGCCGAGGTCGAGCAATGGCATGACGGCTGCTTTCTTATATTGGGGTGGATAACGTTTTAGAATCTCGGTGATGAGCTTTTGGTTGATGGCGTTGAATTTGAAGGGGATATTGGGATTGTTTTCGGGTGTGTCGCGATGCTATGGAGATAGTCAGACGAGGCCTTGCTGGGGTTGATCAGCTCAATGGGAGGATCGGACCTACAACTTGGAGTGCTTCGCTTGCCACGCGGGGTGTGGTGGATAGAGTTTTGCATTGAGGTCGTCGTGAGGGACGCGGAGCATGAGCAAGACATCGGGAAAGCCTGGGTACAATTCTGGAAGCCATTCCAGAAAATTAAGACCACTAGATAGACACCCGGACAGTACACTCCAAAGTCCTGTATGTTGGAGCATTCGGACCAATAACCCATGGCGCGCTTGCAGACAAGCGCGCCAAGCGCACGCTGACAGCTTCCTGACGAGCAGCTGCGATGCCTATCCGGAATCGGGTGACCAAGCTCCTACCATTCGTGTATTTACCTTAGAGGCAGCAATGACTCCATCGGAGCACTGTTGGGAGCCATGTAGAATGCGCTGGCCGGGATGAGTTTCAGCAACGGAGAAGTCATTTCTCCAATAACGCGACGGCCGCAGGTAGGTACTTTACATTGCAGCCAATGGATGAAAGAGAGGGTATCCTGCTGACTGTTTCGAATTTTCAGCTGCGTCAAGCAACCCTCATCCTCCCTAAGACCGGCCGGCGCGTCAAGAGGAATGTGACCTTTGGGCCTCCACCAGCTATCGACGGAGCGCATGATGCCCAGACAACAGATGACCGAACTCCATTAGTGGGGAGAAAAAGACTTGGCTTCCAGCCAACTACTGTTTCTCTGCTCATGGGCACCGCTCAGCAATACGCACAGCAAGCTTGGGCTTTTGCAAACTCAAAAACAGGCCGCGGTGTCTTCAAATGTAGTGTCGCATATTTTCTGGGCAGTCTAGCGACCTTTGTGCCATTCATCGCAGCTTTTTTAGGCCAGCAAGATGGCAAACATATGGTTGCAACGATCACAGTTTACTTTCATCCTGCCAGATCGAGAGGGAGCATGGTTGAAGCCATTGCTTGTGCAGTAGTGGCTTTCGTATACGCGGTATTCATATGCTTCTCGAGTATGGGAGTCTCGATCTTCTTTGGTAGAAAGCTAGATCTCGTTGTTTTGGGCCACTTGCTTGTCTTGATTGTATTTTGCGGAGGGGGGTTGGGATTTGTAGGCTGGACCAAACAACGACTTGGGCACCCGCTCGTCAACATCTCATGCTCCCTGACCTCGTTGGCTATCATCACTGTCGTGACTAAAGAGGGAGCCGTTCAGGCTGCGGAATTCTCAGATGACAAAGTGGTACAAGTGATGAAGATGATCATCATGGGCGTCATTGCCACGACCGCAGTCTCGCTTCTTATCTCGCCAGTATCCGCGAAAGAAGACCTGAAGACGGACCTTATCCAAATCACCGACTCCTTCGGTGAATTACTGACCATGATCACGCGAGGATTCCTCACAGGCTCAGAAGACGAGCTCCTGCAGCAGCGATTTCTGGATGTGTCTGAGAAGCACAAGAAAGTGTTCAACTCTCTGACCAAGAACCTCAAGGAGGCCAAGTACGAGCATTACTTCGTAGGCACGGAGAGGGAATACCAATGTGAAGCTGAGCTTGTCGACTGTGTGCAGCGACTAGCTCAAAACATTGGCGGCCTTCGAAGCGCTGCTACTACACAGTTTGTTCTTCTTGCACAGACTGGTGTTACGATACCACCAACTCCGTTCAGTACACAGCCCAATACTCCATTACCGGCCTTCTCCTCCTTTCCGATATCAAACGGCGCAACCTCCCCTTCTGAGGAGCATGGTGTGCTAGCTGCGATTAATGAAATATCAGGGGATGAGTCTTCCGAAGATAGCTCACCTACCCAGCCGCATTCCGATGTTGCCAGTCTCGCGACAACCATCAGATCCCCATCTGATATCTTCGCCAGATTCATAATGCAATTAGGCCCGTCAATGGTAAGTATGTTCGCCGTCATTGTATAGCCTTGGCCATACTAACACCTAGTCTCTCAGAAATCCTTAGCTGTAACTTTACAGAAGCTCCTTGACGAACTTCCATTCAGCGCCGATGGCGGTGTTACGGTCGACGCTCATTTCAGGAACAGCTTGGAGGATGCAGTCGACTTATACACTAGATCACGAGAAGAGGCCCTAGGTCTGCTCTACAAAAACCAAGAAATTACCAAAAACCGATCAATGGAATTAGAAGCGGACTTCGAGGAAGTTGCAGCTAGCTGTGGCTATTTCAGCTTCTCACTGCTAGATTTTGCCAACGAGATGAAGGTTTATCTTGAGATTTTAGACAATTTGAAGCTGGAAGTCGAGGAAAGGCCTCTTGGCAGAACTTGGAATTGGCTCAAATTTTGGCGTAGGCGCCGGCGCACAAGGCCCAATTTGGACAACAACGATCCAGGTATGTATATTGTACTCTTCAGCTCCAATGTAATGAATGGGCTTGCCACATTCCCTTACACAGTATCTATCCCATTGCCAGGGAAAGCACGTCAGAAGTTCCAGGTTTTTGCCCCCAGCAGCCAGGCTAGCTAATCACCGTCTTGATAGAACAAGATAGCCTCATTGCAGAGAATGAAGAGACCGAAACAACAGGCGATATCCCAAGCCCAACGAAGAGGAAAGCTGCATCGTCTTCTCCATTGATGGCGCCGTCCGGCATTCGGTCGCCGCGTTACCGGCTTTGGAGGGCACTCCGGGTGTTCAGGCGAGAAGATGTGAAATTCGCTATCAAAGTCGGCATCGGGGCAGCTCTATACGCATTACCATCCTTCCTAGCTGCGAGCCGTCCTTTGTATCAACATTGGCGAGGTGAATGGGGTCTTTTGTCTTATATGCTAGTGTGTGCAATGACGATTGGGGCTTCAAACACGACGGGCTGGTCTCGATTCTTTGGCACTTGCATTGGAGCGCTGTGCGCAATTGTGTCGTGGACGGCCTCTCAAGGTAATGCATACCTCTTAGCCTTCTTTGGCTGGATCATGTCGCTTTGGACCGCTTTCATTATCGTGGCCAAGGGACAAGGTCCCATGGGTCGCTTTATCATGTTGACATATAACCTCTCGGCCCTCTACGCCTACTCTTTGTCCGTCAAAGACCTCGACGATGATGAGGATGAAGGAGGTGTCAATCCATCCATTACAGATATTGCTCTTCACCGTGTAGTAGCAGTCTTGTCTGGGTGAGTTTCGCAAATCTCAGTTGAACGTTTAGGTTTTTGATGATGTATTCAGATGCTTATGGGGTCTGATTGTTACCCGCATCGTCTGGCCCATCAGCGCCCGAGAGAAAGTCAAGGATGGTCTCAGCATCCTATGGCTACGAATGGGACTCATTTGGAAGCGTGACCCGCTTGCCATGCTTACCGAAGGAGATAATAGAAATGCATATATGGACCTTCGCGAAGAATCTGACCTACATCGCTTTTTGTCACATCTCGAGAGTCTACGCAGCTCCGCAGTGTCCGAGTACAATCTCCGGGGCCCGTTTCCAGATAGCGCTTATTCGCGGATTCTAAAGAGCACCGGAGCCATGCTCGATGCCTTCCACGCTATGAATGTCATGATAATGAAGAACCCTCGAGCGACCAAACGAGAAGCGGAGATGCTGCGATATACGGTCAAGGAGAGAGCACAGCTGTCGACGAGAATAAGCCATCTATTCCAAGGTAAAGACTCCGATTGCTGATGTTGTCGTTCCCATTGCTGATGTTTGTCCAGTACTTGCATCATCAATGAAGCTCGAGTATCCATTGAATGAGGCATTACCCAATACCGACAACGCTAGAGACAGGTTACTCGCCAAAATCTTCCATTATCGCAAGGAAGAAATGCAGGACGCCAGTTACGACGACGAGGATTTTGAGTTGCTTTATGCTTATGGTATGTGCTTGCTCTTGAATCACAGTCGAAGGCCCAATTCAGATACTGACTTAATATAGCGCTCGTCACCGGCCAGCTCTCCAAGGAAATCACCGAGGTAGGTAAAGAGATCGAGCAACTTTTCGGCGTCCTCAACGAAGAGATGCTGAAGTTGGAATGACTTTTGCCACTTCGATAAGAATTCTGTGCGAGACAAACTCTTACAATGAATAATAAATTCGATTCAGCTTCATGATATCCAATGACTGCAATCCCACACTCTTATTTTCAATTTTTCACAACCAGACATCCTCACATACGCATAACTCAAATTACCGAAGCAACAAGTGGTCTTGTGTAGGCGCAACCAACATGTTGCCTATCAATTAAGCACCAAACCCTTCATTAGAGACCCGCAGCAAAGGCGTCACCCATTACACAACCACGCTCATCTCCCAATATGGCCTATCAAATCCACACGAACGAATCATAGCATACATCAACTTCATCATACCCTCTAGGCCTTCCTAAATACCCTCCTCCATCTTAATACAACCTACGCGCTTCAAATAACCTAAAATCGCACACAAATTCCAAATTCTATCTGCCCAAACCATTTACGGAAAATGTGCCATTATATTTATATATCTTGTTCGAGTGGTGATGGCAGAACTAATATTATATATTACTGCTTTCATGAATTCAATGCCCTCGCTATAGAGTTATCTTCAAAAGAAAAGCGGACCCATGACATACGGCTTATCATTACCACGGACATCAATCGCGCAAGCATTCCAAAACATACTCCTCGCATCCCGAATATAGGTACACATGATAGTCCTATGATCCAGAAAGCTTCCAGGGTGCAAAGTGATGAGATCATGTCTGTCAACTTTTCATTCAGAGAAGCTGTGTTCAATGGGAGAAGCAGGGTTCGAGAGCGAATGGGAAGGTAGCTCGTCGATCAACACCCCATAAGAACAAACCTCTTGCTTAACAAACGCACACCTGTTCATTTTCAGCGACTGAGATGCGTTCGGGCGGCGTAGAAGCTGCAAGGAGTCCCTATGCGAAAGAATACTAACAGGGACGTCGGAGCGTTGACTCGTGAGATATCGTACCCGTTCGCGCTGCAGCACACATCTCGATTGTGAAATCACTAGGTCGCAAAGACCTTTGGGAGAAATCTCATGCTTGTGAAAAGGCTTCGTCTATGAAAGAGAGAGTATAAGATCATGACCTCATCAACATTATGTAGTGCAAACCTCATGTCATGAAAAGGGAAGTATGAAACATGAAAATATGTATCAGGATCCATCAGTCATAAGGAAAGATTCATCGCCTCCGTCTCCGCCTGTGCCTATCCCGGTCTCCATTCTCGTCTTCGTCACTGCCACCGCCACCGCCACCGCCTAGAGACTGCAAGATCCTTCCAACGGTACCATTGCCACTGAACAGGTCTTGGATTTTCTCTACCAAGGGGTCCCCCCCCGATTCAGGTACGGGCCTCCCGTGCTCATCGAAACGCTGGGGTAAGTCAACGGTTGAATCTGATGATGTAGGCGAGTGATCTCGCGCATGGTTGTTTGAGGCACGGTGGTCAGGACGATTGCCATCGGTGTCACGATCGCGTTCGCGCCGAGAGTGTACATCATGTCGAGGGGAGTCTTCACTGTCATGTACAGTGTCATAATCAGAGTCTTTGGATGAGTTGGTACGTTGGCGACGTTTTCGTATTTGCGTTGGGGAATTGGGACGTGCTGGAGGAGAAAGATTGAATTTGACAGATTTGGCTGGCGTTGGTTGAGAAGATGCCCTTCGTCTCATAGGTGGGCGAGACGGTCGAGGCGGGCGAGACGGAGACTGGGCGCGCGGCGTGTTTACACCTGAGTCAAAAGAAGGTTAGCAAACGAGATTTAACAGCAATGTGCAACATGTGTAATGCAGGGTACCCACCCTCCCCTGACGGATTACTGGGCTCGTAGTAAAACGGTGCAGCATTCGAATCATATAGAGGAACGTTGTTGTTGGGGATGTTGGGAGTATGGTGAATTACTTCAACACTCACATTCTCATCAGCCCTCCTGGGTTCCCTGGGCTGCTGCGGTGGGTAGCCAGCAGTTCCTGGCGGTGGGGTGTAGGCGTCAGGGACAGGTGGTTGGAAGCCACCTGAGGGCGGATAGCCGTAATCCGGGTGGACTTGTGCATTGGGTGGCACCCCCTGGCCTTGATATTCAGGACCGTAATTGGCGCCAGGTGGTGAGAACGGCTGCCCCGGTGGTGGAGGGAAGTATGGCTGCTGTGGTCCAGCTTCGACGTAGCCAGCTGGGGGCGGGCCATTTGGGGAATACGGTGGTTGCGCGTATGGATCTTGGCCGTAGGACGCTTGCTCGGCTTCTTGTCGACCTGGGCCACAATTAGTGTGGCTGCTACTTGATCCATCAGCTTGACTCACGTCTACGCTCTCTTTTCTCCTCCTTGCGACGTTGCTTTCGCTTCTCATGCTCAGAAGCAGCCAACGCAGCTGCTCCGACGGCAGCTCCTGTTGCGAGGCCTCTACTACGGCTTCGGCTGCGACTATCGCTCTTTCGGCGGCGGTGTCGTCTGCGCCTCCTTCCACCATCTGATCCAGAATCGCTGTCGCTTCGGTGTCTCTCCTTCTCCCGTTGTTGTTCGTAAGTTCCTCCAGCAACAGCAGCTGGAACCATGGCGTCTTGGGGATTGTTGTAGAACCCTTGTTGGCTTGCTGGACGATTGTAGTAGTCTTGGGGAGCACCATTGTATTGTATAGGTTGTTCACCGTACTCAATCAACCCCGGATCGCCACCTGGAGCATCTCGTGAATTTTGGTAAGCCGGAGTAGACTGAGACCTGGACCGAGATCGACGTTCTCGACGAGTTTGACGCTCTTCACGACGAGCTTCCTTTTCCTTCTTGCCAGCCTGGTTTCTCTCATACAATCCGGCAATAGCGGCGGAGCCCAACCCGGCAGCAGCAATGGGGAGACCTTGCCGGACCCTACTCTTGGAGCGAGATTTGTCACCACCTCGAGACTTGCTTCGGGCGCGTTCGACAAGCCCAGCCACAGCAGCACCGGCCAAACCAGCTTGGGCAATCTTCTTATTGCGGTGGCCTGGGTCACGAGCGTCGTCCGCCACTTCGTCAGATGCGCCGGGTGAGTGCCTTCGAGTTCTGGACCGGCTGCGACGATCTTCGTCCTGGTTCTTCTTGTTTTGGCGGTTCGCATAGCCGACGGCAGCAGCAACAGCGGCTGCTCCAAGGCCTAGACCTGCAAGCTGCTTGACTCGTGATTTGGACTGACTCCGGCTTCGACTTCTGTCCCTGTCACGACGGTGCTTGCGACGTCCTTCCCGATCACGAGATCGATCACGAGATCTATCACGAGACCCACGGCGACTCTTGCTCTTCTCGCGATAGTGGCTTCTAGCTCGGGTAACAGCCTGAGCACCTATGGCACCCAAAGCTGCCGCACCGACATCCTTGCCTACACGGCTACGGCGGCTGCCTTCTTCGCCACCTTGCTTTTTACTATGATGCCGGAGAAGCTCGGCTGCTCCGAGCCCAGCAATGGCACCTTCGGCAAGATGTCGTCTATGATGGGGGCTTCCCTCATCGCTGTATCCCTCTCGAGTCTCCTTCCTAATGTATTCATAGCTATCATCACTTTCGTAGCCTCGGCCGCGGTCACGGCCATATTGGGAAATCGAGTCGCCAGGGCTGACTTCTCGCTCGCGGCGTGAGTGACGCTCTTCCTCGTGACGAGAACGGTCATCGCGTGAGACCTCACGGACCCTACGCTCATAGTAGTAATCTTCCTCCTCTTCTTCCCTTGGCTTGGGTCGTCGCGCAATCTGGCGATCCTCCTCCTGGCGAGACTCGTGACGTGATCCAACTTCAGAGCGCTCAGTTTGTCGAATCTCAGAACGCTGGATGAGTTGGAAATCCTCCTCCTTTGGTGGAGCGGGGACGACCAGCGGCGCTCGAGGGGCTTCTTGAATGATGATCTGCTGAGGCTCTTGCCGGATGATAATGGGCGGAGGAGGTTCTGGACGAGGATAGTAGTCTACCGTTCGTGTGTAGCGTTCGAGATCATCGCGACGGTCCAATTCTCGTTCATACCTTATCTCGCGCTCTGGTGGTCTCTCGTAGCGGCGGAACTCAGGCTCTCGTTCTCTTTCGATGACTCTGATTTCTCGACGGTCTGGTATCGGATCAGGTTCTCGTTCTCTCTCGATGATTTTGATCTCTCGGCGCTGCTGTACTGGTTCAGGCTCTGGAGTTCGCTCGCGGCGGATCACGACTCGATTCTCAGAATAGGCGGCTCGGTCATCACCTCGCTCAGAGCGACGATCGCTTCCACCTCCGATAACGGTGACTCTCTCCTCCCTCTCGACCTCTTCTTCACGAGGTATGCGATAGACTTTGCGAGTGGTGACGGGAGCATCACGGGGTTCTGGTCGAAGATAGCTGCCAGCATTTGATCTGCTATCATATTCCACCTCACGGTCTCGATATACGACTCGATCCCCTCGGACAGACATGATGCGATGAGTTGTCGCCCGTCTGTCGTCAACGACCTGAGCAGGAAATGAGAATGCGGAGAGTGTCAGCCGTGTTGAAAAAGACGAGGCTGGAGATGATGCGCTTATCACTAGCTTTGGCCGGTTGAGCCCCGCACCGTCAGCACTTTGCGGTCAGTAGCGGGCAGAGTCAACGGTCGATCTAGCAGATCTTGTCAGAGTTTGTTGACTTGCTGCAGATGGAAGGGATGGGTGAGGGAGGAGGTACGGAAAGTCAGACGTGCTGCGGCCTGATGTGTTTTCACTGCAGAGGGGCACACGTCATTCCCCTTTAGTCGCTAGCTTGAGATCGCTG
>JAABUL010002449.1_pt1 | contig 30731 bp, 1 predicted proteins | sample 5559151 | NCBI WGS metagenome assembly JAABUL01 (sample SAMN10711876, study PRJNA513368) | rock metagenome | isolation source: Antarctica rocks | place: Antarctica: Victoria Land, Pudding Butte sud
CTTCTACTAGCTACGAATTACCCGGCCCTAGCGGAATATCAAAAATTCAGCCAACTTTCAAAAATTCTAGAAAGTCGAGACTAAGCCTGATAAAGAAGGTTAGACCCTCCTTTTAAAGGGCTTATAGTTCGGTTTTAAACGTACTTTTCAAAAAAAAATTCGGACTAAATTTAACCCGGAAATCATTTAGCTAAAGATTTTAAATGATTCTTACCTAAATCCTTAGTAGTGTAAAAATGATTTCCGCGCCGAAATCATTTGTCTCTAGTTGATAGAAAGTTTTTTAATATCTTTAACTTTTATTTTAATAACTCTCTTTTACTAGAATTTTTAAATCCTTATATTTTAGTAATATAAAGTTAGATTAGATTAATCTTAAATTAAATAACCTTTTATATTTAGAACCTCCTAATATAAAATATTATAAGGTCTTAAATTAGGCTTAATATAATTAGGATCTTTAATTTAATTCCTTATAAGATTAATTTTATTCTTTATTTTTAATTTTTTTAAAGTATACTATTTATATAAAAATAAGGACTATCCTTATATAAAGCTTTTATAGCTTAGTAGTAGAACCTCTATCTAATATCTATTATTAGTAAATTATAGCTAATATCTATCCTTAATAGGAGGGGTTCTTTTATTAGATATTTCCTATATTTTAAAGTACCCCGTACTAGTATTAATATATAAAATATTAAGTAAGGTAACCTCCTTCTTTAAGGGTAGGCGTAAGCTAAGATTAGCTAATAGTAGATATTAAAGGAAGGCTTTACTATTAAGCTATATAGGCTTTTAATTTTAAGAGTAGTTAAATAAGAGACTAATTATATATATTATATAAGAGAGAACTTTAAAGAAACCTTTTCTATAATTATAAAAGATAGATATTAATTAGGTCCTTATAAACTAGCCTAGTAGGGACTAGTATATATAGCTATAATATTTCTATAATAGTATATTAATAATAGGATTAATAGTTATTAAGACTAAGATAATCTATATACTATCCCTTTCTTATATAAAAAGGGTTACTCTTAACTAAATAAAGACTAGTTAGCTTCTAGTTATATTAATACTTATACCTATATAGCCCTTTATCCTTATATTCCCGCCTAATAATAATTATATACCGTCTCTAATACTAAAGGAAAGATAGAGTATATTATCTAGATATTTATATTAATAGTCCTCCTAATTAGGCCTAGTATTATTTTAGCGTATAGGGATCTTAATACAAGCCTAATATATAGTTAGGGCGTTTTAATAGTAGTATATCCTAGCTAGGATTAATAGTTATTAAGATTAAGACTTTTAGGATTACTATCCCTTTCCTATACTAAGGTATTCGCGGTTAACTAGATTAGGACTAGCGTAGCCTTTGCTATATATATTCCCCCTATAAGACTACTATAGTCTTATAGGGAAGGCGGCGGAACCCTTATAAGAGTTCCGTAATATATTATTAATAGTAAGAGGAGGAAAGGATTAAATTTTAAAAACTATTATATTAGCGGCTCCCCTAATTAGGACTAGCGCCGTTTAGGCGCGCGGGAATTTGTAGTCTAGCCTAGGTAGGACTAGCGTAGTATTTCTATAGGAGTATATCCTAGCTAGGATTAGTAGTTATTAAGATTAGGACTATTAATATCTAGTCTTACGCTTAGGTAGTTATAAATAACTAGATTAAGGCTAGTATTAACTTACCTTCCATATATAAGACCTCCTAGTATAGAATATTAAGAGGTCCTTAATTAGGGCCTAATATAGTTAAGGAAGGGAGGCGCTAGAATAAAGAATCTAGGTAGTATTAACTAACCTTCTAGATATAAAACCTCCTAATATAAAAGGTTAAGAGGTTCCTAATTAAGCTTAATATAATTAAGGCCCCTTAATAATCCTATTAAGGTAATTTTCCTATATAAGTTTTTCGTTCCTACTAAGGTAATATTAGTACTTATCCCCTACTAAGGTAATCTCCCTATATAAGGTAAGATAGTAAGATAGTAAGATAATAGGGGATTACTAGAATATTAGTAATAATTATAGCCGGTCTAATAAATCCTAATATACGCGCGTCCTTTTCCCCTAATAGCTATATTAAGATTATTAGTAGGTAGCTAGGATAGAAATAGCTCTAAGAAGGTAAGAGTTATAAAGAGTAAGTATATCCTCTCTTTACTCTTATTAATCCTTCTATACTAATAGGAAAGTATTATTAATTATATCTTCTAGGATTATACTCTTCCTCCCTCCTTTAGATCTAAGCTTATTAATCAATATATTTAAATAATTAATATTTAAACTATTAATTATAAATAGATTAATTACTTCTATTAGCTATTAAGGAACTTAAATAGGATAAAAGTAATAGATCTTAAGTAGACCCTTATCCTTTATATTAACCCTAATTAAAGTCGTGCGTATTAGGAGTTATTAGGTAGTATTATCTTAGCCTAGCTAGATAGCTAACTTAATTAAGTATTAATATAGTACTTAATTATTATAGTAGTATAAGTATCTAAGTCTTAAGTAAGAAAGGGCTATTAAATAGTTAATAATAATAATATAGGAAGTAAGATTAATATATATAAGGAAGAGAAGGAGGGCCTAGATTAGGAAAAAGGGATTAAGACCTCCTTAAAGGAAGAGTAAGAGGAGGAGGAGCTAGGTATTAAGGGTAGTAATAAGATAAATATAAGTAGGAGGGAGGAAGTACTACTAGCTCTATTAATATATAAGAGCTAGGATTAGGTCTAAATATACTTAAACTATAACTAATAGAAGCTTTAAGAGCGTAAGCGCGTAGCTAAGGGGAAAAGGCGCGCTACTATAAGTAAGGAAGAAAAGCTAAGGGAAGTATAAGGAAAGAAAAGGCGCGCTATAATTAAGGGGAAGAGATACGCCTTAATAAATAAGAAGGAAAGAGAAGGAGAGGTATATAAGTAAGGAAAAGGATCCTTATTACTATATTATAATAATAAAGAATATACTCTAATAGAGCTAGTAGATAAGGGGAAAGGAAATAATAATAGTAATAGATTTATTAAGCTAAGTTAACTACTATTATTAAAGGAGGAATATAAGTAAACTATTACTACTTAGCTAATATAGGAGTAAGAGTAAAATCCTAAGATAAAGCCTACGCCTCGCGTATAAAAGGAGATAGTATAGAATATACTAGCTACTAGCTCCTAGAAGGCCTTAGAGGCCTAGTAGAAGCTATTTAACTATTAATATAATGCTAATTTAGTTTAATATATATTAGATCTAATAGCCCCCGCTAGTAATATGTAGGAGGATAGTAGTAGGTAATAGGTATTAATAAAGCGGCTATCCTACTTATAAAGGATCTACGCTAACGTATATAAGTTCTATTAGGTATAGTACTAACTTAATTAGTTAGGGATAAATAATACCTTAAAGGTAATTAAGTATTATATCTAATATACCGCCTTAATAGAAATATATAAGTACGCTATTACTTATATAGTAGAGAGGCCTAGGGCCTTAGAGGTTATATAGGCGGTATAAGCTAAGTAATACCTATTTAAGATTATCTATCCTTAATATATAGAGGTTATAAACCCGTATAAGTAGGCGCTAACTAAGGGTATATAGAATAGCTTTACCCGCCACTTAGATTATACTAAGTGATAGTCCTTACTTAAGAGAGTCCTAGGGGTAGGGATCTTTATAATTATATTAACCTTTATTATCCCTTATATATTTATTAAATAGATCCTCTAGTTACTATAGCTTAAAGTATAAATCTAATTAATTAAGAGGTATAATACGGGTATAATATAAATAGAGTAGGCGGCCTTAAAGGAGATAAAGAAGCTATAGTAATAAGGGAAACTATCCTCTTAATATCTCTACCTTAAGATAATTATATTAGTTAATCTAAAGGATTAATTAAACCTTATCTTACTTTAAGATAATACTCCTAAAGGGATTAAGACCTTAGCGGATAATAATAGTTAAATATCCTTATAAAGGGGGCTAAAGGGGCTATAACCTAGTTAGCTACTACCTAAGAGATAGGAAGTAAGTATATTAGAGTAGTTATTAAACCTAACCTTTAATAGTAACTTATAATTCCCCCCTATTAATCTTAGACTTAAGATATAAGGTAGCTTATAATTCCCTACTATTAATCTTAGGCTTAAGATATAGGATTTAAGTAACTTAAAACTTAATAACTTTAAAGGATAAAGGTTAAGAAGATAAAGATAAATAAAAGAAAGAGGAAGAGGATTCTATTATAAATATCTTCTATAAATCCTATTATTACTTATAAAGGTAGTATTATTAGCTTTTTAATTAATATAATTAACTACTATCTACGTAGGAGTATATATAGGCGCTTAAGCTAAAAAGCTATAAGTACTTACTTAAGATTAATAATAACTATTTACTAAAATATCTATTAACCCTTAGATTAGGAAAAATATATAGAATATATAGTCCTAGTAGGTTCCTAATTATTTAGCCCCTCTCTATAAAATACTAACTAATATATAGATATCCTTAAAGTAAGCCTTTTTTTTACTTAGCTATTAAATAATATTTATAATTTAACTAAATTATAGAGTAATAATTATAAAAGCTAAAAATTAATACTTATAAATACTTAATTCCTTATAATAGTTAACTTATCTTAAGTATTTAATAATATTAAGTATTAATAAAGGTAGGTAGCTACTACTATAAAGGTAGAAGCTCTAAAAAAGAAAGCTAAAGATACCTAGACTATAATATAACCTAAAGGTATATTATATAATTAAAAAGAGAGTATAAGGAGTATTAAATAATAAATAATTAAATTATTAAGAATAAGATATAGCTAAAAAGAAAGTAGATATAATATAATATAGTAGGTAACTACGCCGCTAGTAATAAGATATAGCTAGAAAGGGAGTAAATAGAGCTAGAGATAGAATAGATAATAAAAGAAATATAGGATTATAAGTTAAAAAACCTATTATATTTTTTTAGCTTACCTTCTATATATAAGACCTCCTAATATTTTATATTAGGAGGTCCCTAGTTAGGCTTAATATATCTAAACTTAAAACCTTAATAGTATTAGCTTACCTTCTATATATAAGACCTCCTAATATTTTATATTAAGAGGTTCTTAATTAGGCCTAGCGTATTTAAGGCCTCTTAATAACTTAATATACTATCTATAAGATTACTAGCTAAAATGTCTCTATTATTACCTAGAATATTAATAAGGGCTATATCCTTTTCTATCCTCCTATCTATAATAGGTAGATTACTTAGGGAGGAAGCTAAGGTAATTACTAGAGGTTAATAAGATAAGGATTATATACTAGAGAATATATATATAGTTAGGAAGGGAAAGGATCTATTATAATTTTTAATATAGGAAATAAATAAGGAAGGATTATAAGGAGATAAAGAACTCTAATAAATAGAGCCCTTACTTAAAGGTATATAAAGACCTAGGATTTAGGATTTAAGGAGGTATATTATAGGAAGGGAGCTTACCTAGGAGTAGAAGATAAAAATAGGGATTTAATATATAATAAATATATATTAAGCTTCTATTTAATCTTATAAAGGATAGATTACTATTAGAAAATCTAGAATCTTAATCTTATAAGCTATTTTAAAAGGATTATTATTATACCTTTAATAGGTATACCTAGGAGGAATAGTTATACTAGATAATAGGAAAGGACCTTATATATATAAAGTAATAGGCTATATACTCTTAATAATAAGATTAAACTTTAACTCTTAATAAAACTAGATAAACTATATAATAGGGAGAATAAGAAAGGAAGGATAGAGCTTTAAATAGTTACCTAAGTAGTATTATAGAATTTAACTCTAAATAAGGATTAAGATAGTTTAATAGAGGGTTTAATTAAGAGATAAAGAGAAGGTTAAACTTTATTAAGATAAAAACTTAATTTAGCTAGGCCCTATTAGATAGTATATATTTACTAGTAGTAGATAATAGCTTAAAGTATAATAGATAAGCTTACTTAGTTAAGAATTATAAGCGGGAGTTATTATAAGGTAATACTAGGAATCTATAAATAAGAGGGATTTATAACTACGCGGTTATACTATATATAAAGTAGATTAGACTATATATCCCTTATTAACTATTATTAGAGTATAGTTAACTACCCTTAACTAGTATTATATAAATATAGTTAAATAAGAAACCCCCTAATCCTAATCCTAAATAATTAAAATAATTAAAATAATTAAAATAATTAAGATAATTATTTAATAATTAATTCTTTTTAAATACTTATTTTATTATTAATATTAGTTAAAAATATAATATATATTATAAATTTAAATAATTTAAGTATATATTAATAAAAGTTTATTTCTAAGTAGTTTTAAATAATATATAATTAATTATAAATAAATATTATTTATATTACTCTAATATAATAAAGTATTTATTATATTTATACTTAAAGTATTTAATTTTTAATATTATAAAAGTTATAAGATTAATTAATAAGATATATTAATCTTATTATTATATATATCTTAAATTAATTAATAAATTATATATATTATAATTTTAAATTATATATATAAAGGCTTAATTTCTTAATATTTATAAGTTTATTAATATATTATATTAATCTTTTATTATAAAGGTATTTAAAAATAATAATTATAATAGTAATATTATTATAAAAGTAAATTAAATACTTAAGTCTATTAATAAATATATAAATATTATAATAAATATTATATTTTCTAATATTAATAATTTAATAATTATTAAAAGATATCTTTTTATTAATATATTTAAGATTTAAAAATTTTATATCTTTTATTTTTAATTCTTTAATAAAAATATTTTTATTAGAATATTACTTTTATTATTAAAATTATTATAATTAATCCTCTTACTTTTTACTTAATTTTAATATAAGAGTTAAGGTTAAATAATTAAAATACTTAATATTAAGAATTAAATTAAAGTATTAATAATTAAAATATTAATTTAATTTCTAATTTAATATACTTAAAAATAATAATATAAGATTATTAATTTAATTATTTAAGAAGTTAAGAATATAAGATATACTTTAATTAATATATTATATATTAAAGATAAATTCTTTATTTGTTTCTTTATTATCTTCTTTATCTTTACTTATTTCTTTTAATATAAATATTAGTAGACTTTCTTCTTTTATTATAACTTAATATTTTATATCCTTTTTATTAATAATTATAATAACTAGCTTAAGATTAAGATTATTTAATAATAATAAATAACTATTATAATTATATATTAAGAGATTTACTTTTATAAGATTCTATCTTTCTAAATAATAGTTTAAATATTAAGTATTAAATATAATAAATAAATATAATAATAATATTTAAATTAAATTATCTAATATTATTATTATTTATTAAAATAAAGATATAAAGATATAAACATAATAAATAATATAATAATAATATATAAAATAAATAATAATAAATAATATATATATATACTAAGTATTTATATTAAACCTTAATTATATAATTAAGTTATTTTATAATATTATATATAATTTATTATAATATTAAATTAACTTTTATTATACTTAGATAGCTTATATATAATTTATTATAATATTAAATTAATTCTTATTCTACTTATATAGCTTATATATAATTTATTATATATTTTAAAATTAACTTTTATTATACTTAGATAGCTTATATATAATTTATTATATATTATTAAATGAATTTTTATTATACTTAAATAGCTTATATATAATCTATTATATATTATAAAATTAATCCTTTTTATTATTTTATTATTTATAAAATATAACTTTACTTCTTTCTTTTATAATTAAATAATTTATATTTATATAAAATAGTTTTATATATAAATTTTATAAATATTTTAGAATATTTTAAAAATAAATATAATTTATTAATTAACTTTATTTCTCTATAAATTAAAAATATAATATAATATAATAATTTATATAATTACAATTATATATTTAAAATTAATAATTTTAATTAATCTTTAATAAATAAATCCTTTATATATATAATTCTTTATAAAAAACCTTTAAAATAATTATATAAAAGTAATTATTCTTTATTATTAATTATTTATCCTTTATCCTTTATTTTAATTTATTCTTAATACTTTAAAGTATATAATTATTATAGACATAAATATAATATACTTAACTATATATAGTTTTTCTAAGAAGGATGTTTTAAGGAGTAAATATCTTTAACCTATTACTACTAGAACTATATATAGTTAACTATATATAAGTAACTTAGTTTCTTATCTAGTAGCCTAATTAATCTAGTATAGTAAACTCTATTACTAATCCTATCTAATACTCTAGTATTAAGACTATATAAGAGCTAGAGTATTAATCCTAGCTATATATTATTTAACTACTTATAAGAACTTCCTACTATACTATTAAACTTATAGTTCCTAAGGACTATATACTATCCTATAATTCCTAGGTAGTAATCCTATATAGATTATATACTACTACTAGTAGCCTAACTATATCTAGTTATATAAACTAATCCCGTTTAATTTTATAACTTAATTCGCTAGAAGAACTACTACTTATACTACTACCTATACTACTACTAGCCCTATTATAACTCCTAGGAGTTAGAGACTCTAAATAAGCCGCGTCTATATATATTATACTAGGGGCCTCCTCTAGTAATAGCTTAATAGTAGTATCTACTTATTCTTTAGTTATATCCTAAAACTTTATAATATAGTTAATATCTTAGTACTTATATATAGTAGCTATTATATTATACTTATTACCTAGTATAACTTATCTATTAATAGTCTCCTTAAAGACTTAATAGTTAATATAGCCTATCTTATCTTATAATCTATATACTATATTTAAGTTATTCATAAGTAGTCTACTACCTTTCTAGGTACCTAAGTATACGCTACTAGGCTTAATTTATTACTTATATATAAAGGATAGATAAGGCGAGGCTATAGGATTAAAGTAAGGATATAGCTTATAGTAAGATATAGAAGAGGAAGGATAACTACCTATAAAAGTACTAATATATAGATACCTATTATAACTATATATAGGCTCCTTATTATTATTAAAAAAAAATGGATTCTCTATACTTCTATCTCTTAGTAATAGACTTATACTATAGGTATTAAATCCTTTATCCGCTACCTCTTCTATTATAACCTTATATAAGTCTAGAACTATATATAGTTATATTAATTAGCTAGCCTATATCTATTATAAGAGGTAAATAAAGTATACTATCTTTAATATTATATATCTTATATACCTTTATACTCCTTACTTTAGTAAATATATTTTATATTACGCGCGACCCCTAACTAATCTATAGTATATATAGTTATTAAAAGGCGTATTTATTACCTATAGCTAAGATATTATATATAGCGTTTATATAATACTATAAGGATACTTAGACCTTAGTTATTAGATTATCCTTAGAGGTATTAGCTTTATAACTAAATCACTTAAAAATATAGTATAGCGCCCGCTAGGAATAAGTTTAAATACTACGCTAAGTAAGGCTCTTAATATCTATATATAGCCTAATAGCTATAAAAGGATTAAGGCTATTAGGTAAGCTCTCTTACTATATACAATAGGTACTATTAGCGTTTACTACTATAAAGGAGGATATAGTAACTATTAATAAGGATTATAAAGAAAGATAATTATATATAATAAGATTATAGGAAAGAAGAGATAAGAGGGAGAAAGGAATAGGTTAAGATAAAGGTTATAAGGTAAATAAAGGAATAGGGGAGGAAGTAAGACTATAAGTAAAGATTCTTTACTATATAGAATTAAATCTATTAAGGTAGACCGCTAGTAGTAATAGTAATACAAATAGTATAGGATATATAGTATAATAAGATAAGTAGAGTAGATAAGATAAAGAAGATAAATATAAGATAAGAAGGTAAAGTAAGATAAGGTAGAGTATAATAACTATATATAATTAAAGAAATAGTAACTATAATAGTTATACTAGAAGTATTATATATAATATAGTATAGATAGTATAGTAGCTCTAAAGCTTATAATATATATAATAGTAGTTATACCCCTATTATAGTTATATATAGTAGACCTTATATAACCTAGTTAATATATTAATATAAGCCCTTTACTTAAAGCTATACTATAATAACTTAAGATTTTAAACCTTCTACTATAGTAGTATAGCTTAGGCCTACCTAGGAGGTAAGATTATATATAGTAAGCCTTAATACTTAATATAATAATCTTAAAGGTTAATAAGTTAATATAACTCCTATATAAAATTATACCTTAAATAATAGATCTCCTAATACTTATATATAATATCCTAGATAGTATTATCTATATATAAAGACTATATATAAAAGGTCTTAAGCTAATTAGGCTACTAATATAATAACTAGGTAGTATTAGAGGCCTATAATCTAAAGAGGCCTTTTAGCTTACTAAGCTATAAGTAGAACTCGCCTAAAATAAATTTAAGATTAAGATATATAAAAGGACCTCCTAATACCTCTACTATCTAATAGCTAATATCTTAGTCCTTTAAGGTAATAACTTAGTAGGTATATAGTATTAAGTAGGGCTACTTATAACCCCTATTTACTTATTATATATAGATAAAGGATAGTTAGCTATAATTAAAGTATACTATAAAAGGCTAGAAGTAAAGGATACTATAGAATTATATTATAAAGATATTATTAGAGTACTATAAGTAGTTTTTATAAGGCCTATTAATAAGCTAGTATTATAGGAAGGAATAAGGGATATATATCTTATCTTAAATTATAACCTACCTCTTATAGTACTTATAAGCTTCCTTTATCTATATAGAGTTACTACGTGTAAGCCGCCTAGTAATACTATAAACCTCTATATTTATAGTATTAATCCTAGCCTCTTTATTATCTTCCTTACTTAAGTTATAATCCTCCTAATAAGACTCTTATATATAGTATCTAGATATATCTCCTTTACTATCTTCTTTACTTATATTAGGTATCTTAGGCTGATTAAGAAGGAGTAGTAGATTAGAGGCCTATAAGGTACTACTAGAACTACTAAATAGGGACTAATAAGAGCTATAACTTAGTTAATTCCTAGAGTTAAGCTACCTCTAATTATATAGAGTATCTAGGCTACTATTAAGGTAAGTAATTAGGTACTAATAAAAGTACTTAGTAGATCTTAGGAGGTTAATTATCTAGGTATAGTCTTTAATTAGGAAATTACTCTAGTAGCTAGTATCCTAACTAATAGCCTAATCCTTTCCTAGTAGGGTAAGGTAGATTATAGGGAGTCTATCTTAACCTATATAGCTAGTCTTTTACGCGTAGTCTAGTAATCCTAAAGGAGTATTAAGATAAAGGACTTATTATATAAATAGATAATTAACCCCTATACTAAAAGCGGTAGTAGTAATAATATATAATAAGTTATAGCTAAGGTTCCATATAGTACTAATCCTTTCCTAATCTATATTACTTAGATTACTAGTATAAAGATAATAGCTAAGATAGCTAGTAAGCTTCCTACTTAATCCCTTATTATAAATGAAATAGATACTACGTATAGTAGTATTAAAGCTATATTACTAGTCCTAAAGGTCCTATATATAGATCTCTAGTATAGTAAGGAGGAGGATATCTTATAGGTTTATCCTCTTACCCCCCTAAGTCTTATATAAGATAGACTATATATAGTATTAAAGGTTTAGCTAGTTATAGTCCGTATAAAGGATATAAGTATATATAAAGAAGAGGTTACTCTTAAGAATAGACTTAATTAAAGGGGGTAGTATACCTATTATATATATAAAGGGGTATTAAACTTAGTATAAGACTCCTAGTAATCTAATCTTTATATGATAATATAATACTATAAGTAATAAATAGGCCTTACTAAGAATAATATAATCTAAGCGGCTAATCTTATAAAGGCGCTAGGTGAACTATAGGAAGGACTAAGATATAGTAAGATTAATATTAATTGATATAAGGGAGGCTATTATATATACTTAATTAAGAGTTATTAACTAATTAAAGTAGATAGTTTTAATCCCTTATTATATATAATAGCGTAGTAGGTTATGTCTTAAGATAACTAGTAGTATAACTATTACTATAACTTTAGTATACTATAATAGAGTAAGTATAATATAAAGGAATATCTTCCTACTACTAGTAGGTATAATAATAATTATCTCTAGATAACTATATATAATTATAGAGAGGCTATCTTACTAGCTTTAACTATATACCTAACTATTAGGACTTAGAAGGATATATAGATCTTATTAAAGGGTAGGCTAGTTCTATAGCTTATAGCGAATACTAAGCTACCCTTAAATAGGTAGGAACTACTTAAGTAGCCGCGGATTACTTAGGCTAGAGCTACTAAGGCGTTTTAAACCCTATATAGTATTATTATATATATATAAACCTAGTCCTACTAAGCCCTACTACTATTTAGTAATTACCTTAAAGCTAGCTAAGAGACTATCTATTATATTAATAAAGAGGTTAAGGTTATTACTATATACTATTATACTAGTATAAGGGCTATAACTAGCTTACTAGTAGTAAGTAGAAGTATTATAAGAAATATTAGGATTAAACCCTCCTTAAGAGTTATAGTCTATATCTAGTTCTAAATCTAAAGCCTCTACTATATATACTATATATTAGTCCTACTTAGAAGAAATATTATAGGTATTATAGCCTACTCTATATAATAGCTATTAGTTAAGGGTAATAGTAATATACTACTACTATTATAAGTTAATAGGGTCTCTTAGTAGAAGAGTTATTAATTACTTAATATAAGTACTAATCTAATTAGCTATCTACGCTAAGCCTAGCGTAAAGAAGAGTAGGCTATAAGTTAGAAGGAGCTATATATAGTTATAAAGGAAATACTAAAAAGGGAGGATATAGATAATATATTAAATATAGAGGTTACTAATAGTAGGGGGAAGAAAGTAAGTAGTTAACTAAGTACTAATCTACTATTTACTCTTATAATAGCTAGTAATAATAGCTACTAACCCCTAGTAGATATAAAGGTTATATATAGTCTCTTTATTATACTAAAGAAGTACTATAAGCTCCTTATACTATAGAGGTAATCTAGCTATTATATATACTAGGCTTACTAACTACTAGAGGAAGCGCTAGTCTATATATAAGTAGTAGTCTATAGCCCTAGATTAAGGATATAAAAAGGAAGAGGGATTATATATATCCTAAAAGAACTACTACTAAAGGTTAAGACTTATATATAAATAAGTTATAAGCTAATCCTTAGCTATATATAGTTTATAATAATAATTATTAATAAAATAGTAACTAGGATAATAGTTAGTAAGTAAGTCCTATAAAGTTACTACTAGGTAATAAAGCGCCTTAAATAGACTAAGGAGAAGATTATTCTTAAGTAATTAAGTAGCTACTATTATACCTTACTATAAGGAGTCTTACTATTTAGTAAGGCTAAGATTAATATTAGGATAGGTAACCTATATATAATTAGTATTAATAGTAGTTATTAGATATTATACTATATTATTACTAGTAGATTATAAGATTATTCGCTAGAAGCTAAGTTTAGTAATTAAATAGTTAGTATTATTAACTAGGTAATCCTTTTATTATTAGATAATAATCTACTTTAAAGTCCTACTATTCCTACCTAAATTAAATATATTATAATAGTAAGTAAGAAGCTATAGCTATATATAGTAGATTATACTACTTAGAAAGAGGCTATAATAATAGGTACTAATCTATATATTATTTAATATAATAGTTTATATAGTATAATAAGCTATAATACTATTATTAAAAGGAAGCTTACTATAGCTATACTAAACTAGGAGGACTAATACTTCCTTAATTATAGTAAGTATACTATATATAAGACCTTTTAAGCTTGACTATATACTTATATTAAAGTTAGAATCACCTCCTTTACTATTTAACTATTTACTTAGATCTAGGTAGTTAATAAAGGTTACTAACTTAATATTAGCTATATAGAGTCTTAATATAGTAGCCTACATCTATTTTAAATAGCGCCTGATTAGTTAATAGGAGCCTAGGAGCTTATCTTAAAGTAATATAACTAAAGTCTATAGAGATCTAATAGAGAAAGAGGATAAGACTAGTCTAATAATTAGTATAATAGTTTATAGTAGAAAGCTCCCTAATAACTTTAAATAGTTTTATCTATATATAGTTAGGTTTAAAACTATATATTAACTATACTATACTATAACTTAGTATAGCTTCTTTAATCCTAAGGATTAACTTCTACTAAAGTATATATAATATAAACTTAACTCCCTAGCTAAGAAGGGATTTAGAGGTTTATAATATATAACCTATAAGAGGTTAATTAAGCGGGACTTTAACTAATATATATAGACTAATTATATATAAGTAATTATATTAATACCTATAATATAGCTTTATTAGGAGTTTAGTAGTAGATAAACTTAGTAATACCTATCTCTTTAAGCTATAAGAGAGTTATACTTTATAACTACTCTATCTTAGATAGCTCCTAAAAAGCCTTTATTTAGTCTTATTATAAGGTATTATATTATAACTAGATATAATCTAAGGCTATATCTAATAAGGGGTTAACTATATATAGTACTATTATAGATAATCTTAAGCTTACTTCCTAAAGTAAAGCTAGTTCTACTAGATTAAATCTAATAATAAAAGGCTAATATTAATTATTAGTAAAGAAGGACTATATATTAATAAGCTTAATATTTATAAGGGTTAGCTTTAAGGCCTTCGTTATTACTACTATATATATATAAGACTAATACTTCTCTACCTTATATTAATATTAACTAAGAGCGTCTACCTCCGTATTATATATAGGTAGGACGTAATAATAGGCCGGCGTAATAGTAAGCCCCTATAAGGGCGGTTAGTAGCTAGCTAGTAAAGGTATAGTACTAAGGCCCTAAAGCTTAAGCTATTCTACCTTAAGGAGGGCTATATATAGAGCTTTATCCTTAAATCTATATAGCTTCCTTAGATAGCCCTTATAAATCTAAGGGGTTAAGGTAAATCTATAGTCCTAGTAGATTAGAGCCTAGTATTAATATAGATATATAAGATTTAGAGACTTTATAATAGTTAAGAAAGAGAAGAGACTACTTATAAGGATTTTTAGTATATAGCACGCGCCCTAATCCTAAAATCCTATTAATACTATAAACCTTATTTAATAATTAGTATATTAACTTTAGTAACTATATAATAGATTAGGTAACCCTTTAGTACTAATACTACCTAAGGTAAATTAAGAATATATATAGTTAAAATATCTTATATAGAGTATTAGTTATATATAGCCTTAAAGTAGGATCCTAGGCTAAAATTATAGTAATATATCCTCTTATATAGAGCTAGAATACTTAAAAATCTTCCTAAGATAATAAAAAGAGTAAAAATATTTAATTAAGATTAAATTTAGGATAATATCCTTAATTAAGTTTAATTAAGAGGCCTTTAACGTACTTCCTCTTTATCCTTGTAAGATTATTAGGCCTTTTAATTAACTTATTTTAATACTCTATTATTAAGCTATTTAATTAAATTTAAGGGGATAGCTTAGGTACTTATATAATTATATATAAATAGATAAAAATTAAGTAATTATCCTTCCTCTTAATAAATACCTAGGTATTTAACTTAAATATAAAGAAAGATATTATATAATTCTTAAAATAAGGTTATATATAACTTTTAAAATATAATAGTAATTTAATTTTAAATAAGAAAACTTAAGATAAAGACTTTTAGATAATCCTTCTTAAGGAGTTATTATATATATATATATATAATATAAAGATAATAAGGATATATAATACCTTTACTACTTATAGTCTACTCTAGGTAGTAATTATAGTATAAGAGGTAATCCTAGAACTTTTAATCCTAGTATAGCTTATATAGAGTTATCCTTATATATAATCTTAAAGTAAGTAGTTCTATAAACTACTATAAAATAAACTAGATTAATAGATCCTAGATATCTTATATAGAACCCTAGCCTTATAAGCTCCTAGAGGGATAAAAATAAAAAATTAATTAAGATTAAATTTAAACTAATATCTCTCTTAAAGGTCTTAGAGTTATACGCCCCTAAGCGGGGTATAATAAAACTCTAGAATACTCTTTACTAGCGCTCTACTATTAAGCTACCTAGCTAATAATAATTAGGATCGCCTATTAATATATATAACTCTATATAAATCCTATTAATAGAAGGAGGATTAAAAAGGTAAATTTTAGCTAAGATTAGATTTAAATTAATATCTATTAAAAGCTCTACCTAGAAGGCCTCCTTTATTAAATAGGATAAGATAGTAAGGGGCTTCTAGGAGGGCTATTCTAATATTCTACTATTAAACTACCTAGCTAGTATTAGTTTTAATCCTATTCTAGTCTATAACTCTATATAACCCTTAGGGTTTTAAGGCTATATAATTTCTAAGGAGTCTTTAATACCTAAGGATTATTATATAGAAGCTTAGATTCTTTATTATATAGAAGCTTAATAACCTTATTTATAACCTTAAATAGGAAAAGTTTTATTTAAATCTAAAGTATCTTATATAATAGAGTAAGGATAAAGATACTTATACTATTACTATACTTTATATAAATCTCTTAAATATACCTAACCTTCTATCTAAGTAGTAACCCTTATATAATTAGTCTAATACCTAGTAAAAACTATATATAAGTCTTTATATAAGACTATATATAGTTTTTTAAACTTAACTACTAATGTTCTAAAAGAGGATAAAGACTTAGTTATAATAATATCTAAAGAAGCTTATATAGAGTTAGGATTATATATAGGATATAATATAATATTAAGGGAGTTTTTAATACTTTTAACTATATAGAATCCTAGATTCTTAACTATATAGAAGCTTTAGAACCCTAAGTCTTAGTAAAAAGGATAGGATCCTTAAATTCTTTAAAAAAGGAAAAAGGTATAGCTAGAGTTAGATTTAAACTAATATAATCTAAGATAGGCCTAGAGTTATAAGCCCTTAAGGGGACTTAATAGTTATCTAGGATACCTAAATCCTAGTACTCTACTACTAAGCTACCTAGCTAATAAGAGAGAAGAGCTTATTTAGATATATATCTATATATAAGACTAAATAAAGGATCTATTTCCTTTATCTCTACTTTTAAGTTTAAGTCTTTTAGGTCTTAGACTTATTACTAATAGCTAACAATATATAAATACCCCTTAATAATATACTTAAGATAACTATAACTAAATAGGAATTATATTATAAGTAAAGAGGTAGAGTTAAAGTACTTAAATAATTATAAGAGTAATAACTATATATAGTCTTAATAGGACGGGGTTATATCTTTTTATAATTAGGAAGATAATAAAAGACGTAGTACCTAATATATCTTAAAGGGCGTAATAACTATATATAATCTCTAAAGGATAAAGTTATAATATTATAATAATAATAAAGGTATAATTATATATAACTTTATAAGGTTAATAGTAATCTAATTAAAGGGAAGGGAAGAGCTAATATATTCTTAATATATCTTAGAGGGAGTAGTAGCTATATAGTTATATTATTATTATATTACTTATAATTATAAGAGGAAAGGATTTATTAGATTAATAACTCTATATTAATTCTTAGGATCTAGTTTAGTAATTTCTACTATTAGGCGTAGGTCTTTTAGGGCTAAGACTTATTAATAGGAGCCGACTATATATAAATTACCCTTTATAAGAAGCCTAGAATAGATAGAACTTAACGGGATATATAATATAAATAAAGAGGTAAAGCTCTAAATACCTAACTTATTATATAGGGAATAGCTATTATATATAATCTAAATCTAATAGGATTACTTCTTATTAAGATTAGAAAGTTAGTAGAAGATAAAGTATCTAAATACCTTAATAAGAGTAACAATTATATATAATATAAACCTAATAAGATTACTTCTTAATAAGATTAAAAAGATAATAGAAGATAGAGTACCTAATATATCTTTAAGGGAAGTATAACTACGTGTAATCTCTTAAGAATAGTAAGTAGCTAGCTACTTAAGGACTTCCTCTAATAATAGCTAAAAAAAGGGATTTTATTTAATTAAGATTAAGTTTAAACTAATATCCTTTACTTATTTTAATTAAAGCTTCCCCCCTTTATTTTAAAGAACTTCTTATTAATAGGGGGAAGCCTTAAATAGCTAATTTTAATACTCTACTATTAAGCTACCTAGCTAATAATAGGGGAAGGCTTATTCTAATAAATAGCTTTATATAATACCTAAGGATCTTATACTATTATTTCCGCCCTTAAGTAGAGGATTTAAAGGACTTAAATATATTTATAAGAGCTAACTATATATAAACTACCCTTAATAAGATCCCTAAGGTAAATAAGACTTAACGGGATATAAGGCGTAAATAATAAGGTTAAGTTTAAATATTTAACCTCTTATTTAAGGAGTAACTACTATATATAGTCTCGCCTTAATCTAGTAAGGTAGCTTCTTATTAAGATAAGAAAGACTTAAAAGATAGAATATCTTTAAGGGATTAGAAAGCTATATAAAGTCTAGATTTAATAAGGGCGCTTCTTATTAGAATCTATATATTAAAAGATTTTTAAAGGAGTAGTAACTATAAAGGCTCTAGATATAGTAAGGTAGCTTCGTAGAATATCTTAAAGGGAGTAGTAATTATATATAATCTTAAGTAGGATCGCTTTTTATTAGACTTAGAAGAGGAGGCACTTAATTTATATCTAAGGAAGGGGGACTACATGTAGTCTCTTAAGGAAAGGATTAAGTACTACCTAAAACCTTATAACTAGCTGTATAGAATCTTAGCTTATAATAATAAGGTTAAAACTATATATAGATTAATAGTTATTCTCCGAAAGGGAAAGGATAGTAAATAAATAATTATATATATAGGGTATTTTAAAGGAAGTAGTAGCTACGTAGGATCTTCCTAGTAATTAACTATATAGGGCTTACTTAAATAAGAATTAAGGAGAAACTATATATAACCCTTTAAAATAAGAATAAGATTAGAAATTAATTAGCTTCCTAGAAGTTAGAGGGGATAATAACTATATAAAGTATTTAGATAGTATAGTCGCCTTACCTATATATATCCTATTATATAGAAACCTCTTTAAAAGATAATTAAGATATAATTATATATAGCTTCTAGACTTAATTATAATCTAGTTATAAAGAAGGTAGCTAAGGTTAAGATATATACCGTAGTATCTTTAATAGAATAATAATTATATAGGATTACGAGAAGCTATAATTATACTAATTAAGTATTATCTATAACTAGCTATATTAGCTATATATAAACGCTTTACCCTAAGAACTAAGTTAAGATTATATAAAACCTATTAAACTCGATAGTAATTATATTATAAGGATAAGATAAGGCCTAATTTAATATAAGGGATATTTATAGGAGTAGTAGTTATATATAGTAAATTAATAGTATAGGTATAGTACTACTACCTTCCTTATAATTAATTATATAGAAACTTCTATTAATGATAGTAATACTAATATTATATAAATCCCTCTAATTCTAGCGGTAATTAGCTCTTACTACCTAACTATAAAGTTTATATACTTAAAGTATCTTATATAAAGCGATATTTATATATAAACTCCTAAGTAATTTCCTAAGCTAAAACTTAATAATTTCCTAAGGAAATCCCGCTAAGCTTTAATCTCTAAATTAATTGGAACCTACGCTAATTTAATTTTCTATGCTAAATTACTACTTTTTAAGATTAGGAATATTCTTAGGAGAGTTCTTTAATTGTAAATTTATTTAAATTAATTCCTTCTTTTTATATAATATTACTTTAAGAGAGAATATATTAAAAATCTTCTTTAAGATAAAAATCCTAATTATTAATAATTTTATATGTAATTAATTACTTATATCTTTAAATCTTTAATTAATATTAGGTTTTAAGGTAATAGATTTAAGTTATCTATTTTTATCCTAAGTATATTAATTTTATATCTCCTTATTATTTTTATTCTTATAAAAAAGGCTTTATTTATTTTAAATATAATATTAGGAGTTATTTATTAAGATTAAAGATAATCTTAAGCTTCCTTTATATTAAATAATTTAACTTATAAAGATCCTAATATTAATAATTAACTCTTAAGGAATATAAGATTAAGTATTAAGAGGAAAACTTTAAGAATATATACTATATATAAATAAAAACTTAGGATTAAAGAAAGGAAGAATAAAAATATTGATCTTACCTCCTAATATATTTATATTAATAAATTAAGTTATATAATCTCTTATATTATTAATTTTATATAAGTTATACTATCTAAATATTAATTAAGAATAAAGAATTATATAATATATAAGAACTCTTTTTTAATATATAATTTACCTAGTCCCCCTTAATTAAATAATTTTATTTATCTTAAAATCCTTCTTATAATATTAATTAATATCTTAAATCTAAAATAATTTAAGTTAAGATCTATTAAATCTAATTTAATTATAATAGCCTAAGTAATTCTTAAGATATTTAACCTAAAAGAACCTAATCCTAATCCTAAAATATATTAAAGTTAAAAGTATCTTAAATTAAATTTAAATAATTATCTAAGATGTTTATAAAAGTTAATAATTTAAACTTTATTTAAATTTAAGTTAAGTAAGGTATAAATTTAAGACTCTATTTAAACTTTTCTTATTTCCTTTCTAATTATCTTAATTTTTTTATAAGCTTATAATTCTTATTTATAGCTAATAAATTAACCTTATAAGGATTATTAATAGGATTAAACCTCTAATATATCTTATATAAGTTTTCCTTCTATTAATCTATTCTTATTCTAATAATTATATATATAATAATACTTAAATATTTTAATATTTTAACTTTTAAGAATTATTTATATACTTAATATACCTTCTTAATATAATAATAATAATAATAAGATCTTTCTTAAAAGTTTATTATAATTTATTAATTCTTATTAATAATATACCTTATTAAGTCTATTAAGAGGGGGGATAATAATCTTAATATATTAATATAATACTTATTTACACTTATAATAATATATAAAAGAAGTATAAGTTAAATATTAATTAACCTTTATTTATATACTTTAAATTAATTTATTAAGGGGAAGGATTAATAATATAATAGCCCCCCCCTATACTTTACTTAAATAGATATATTAATAGAATAGGATATAAAGATATTATCTTAGTTCTTAATATTATATAGATTCTAGGCTTTTATTAGAGTTAATTAAAGGATAATATATTTTACTTAAAAGTAGCCTCTCTTATTATAATATCCTACTAAGATACTAAAAAATAGGGGTTAAGAATAAGTAATAAAGAAAGAAATATTAATAATTAATAATAACTTAAGGTTCTTTATTACTTTAACTTAATCTTTAATATATAATAAAGCTTTATATTTAATATACCTAAAAGATAGATAGTTAAGGTATATATAATCCTGAATAAATATAAGAATAAATATTAAAGAAAATAAAGAGGATAAATATCTCTAACTTTAAAGTCCCTTATTATTATTATTAAGGTAAAAGATGTTTTATATATTAAAATAAGATAATCCTTAATAATTAATAGCTTATTAGCTTAATAATAAAGTATAAGGTATTAAGTATATCCCTACTTAATTCTATTATATATAAGTTAAGGTTAGATATAAGCTAATTTTTAATTCTTTATTTTTTTAATATTTATTTATTAGCTATCTATTAGGAGTAAGATATAAGACTTCCTTATAAGTTAGAGATTTAATAATATTAAATATATCTATACTTTAAGTTATTTAATTAAGTTAAAATTTTAATATTATATAAATTATCTTCTTAATTAACTTTAATTAATAATTTATTATAATCCTAGATAAAGTTATTATCCTAGTTTATATTATAATAAAGAATTCTAGGCTTTTATTATTCTTTTTAAAGGGGTTTTCCTATTAACCTTTAATTATTTATTATTAAATATCTTAAGGGATAAGAAGGATTTATTATAAGATCTCTTATTATAAGGTTACTATCCTTAATAAATAAATTTATTTAATCTACTTAATAAACTACCTTATTTATATACCTTTAAACTAGCAAAGTAAGCTTATATTTTAAGGTATAAATAATAATTAAGTTAGATAAAGTAAAGAGAAGATAATTACTTTATAAAGCCTTAAATATCTTTTTAAGATAGTATACTACCTTTACCTATTAAAATAAAAATCCTAACCTTATAAAATTAATATATATAGATATATAACTCTTAATAAAGTAAATAAGTAACTTATAATCCTAATTCAAATAATATTTTTATATTATATAAGATATAATAAGTACTTTAATTAATTTATAAATAATATATAATTAAGTATAAAATAAAAGTTATAAAATAAAAGGTTTTATATTATTAAATTAATTCTTTTAAATCTAGCGTTATTTTAATTAATTTAAATAGTATTACTTAATAACTTTAGGATAATATAAGTTAACCTTCTATAATTAAGACCTTCTAATATAAAATATTAAAAGGTCCTTTATTAAGCCTAGCGTAATTAGGAAGGAAGTTATTAAAATAAGAGATAATTATAATAGACTTTACTATTACTAGTTAGTATTTAGACTATCCCCCCTTATACCTATTAATATTACTATTACTAGCTAGTACTTATACTAAGCCCTCCCCCCCCTCTTAGAATTTATATCTTAAAAAGCTAAAATAGATATATTAACCTAAAAATCTAATACTAGGAAATATATAAAAATAGGTTATAAGTCTAAAATAACTATAAAAATATATAATAGAATACTTAATTAGATTATTAAGTATAAATATATAAGAACCTAATATAATTACTAAGATATACTAATTAAGTATCTTAGTACTTTAATAGAACCTTATATCTTAATAATAACTATATTAAATTAATAATTATTAAAAAAGGACTAGATTTATTACTTCTAAGATCTTACTAAGATTAATTATTTTAATTAAACTCTATATTTTTAACCTTCTAATATAAAATATTAGGAGGTCCTTTATTAGGCCTAGTATAATTAGGGAGGAAGTTATAATCCTAAAGAATAAGGGTAATATTAATTAACCTTCTATATATAAAACCTTCTAATATAAAATATTATAAGGTTTCTAATTAGGCTTAATATAATTAGAGCCTTATTAAGACCTTTCCTTTACCTCTAGCTTATATATCTTAATAAGTATATACTTCTCTTTATATAGGTTATATATTAAGATAAGCGCCTACTTTTTTATATATAATCTTATAACTTAATAATAAAGCGCTTAATAAGTATTACCTCTATTAAATTTATAGCCTAGGTACTTAGAAAGTAATTAAGGTTTAATTCCTTATAAAGCTAATTTTTTATTTTATTTTTAAAATCCCCTTAATTTTTTAACTATCTTAAACCTTTATTTTTATAACTCTCTTTTATTAAAATCCTTAAATACTTATATCTTAATAATATTAGACTAGATTAGGTTAATTTAAAGATTAATATAATATTAAAAGTTAAAACTTTAATTTAAGTTAATATCTTTCCCTTTTAAGATTAATTCCTTTTAAGTATAAAAGAATTAAAATTATAGAGGATTAAAGTATATTCTTTATTAAGGATATTACCTAAATCTTTATATAAATATAAAATATAGATTTAGATAAGATTTATAAAAATAAATATAAAAATACTTTTATCTTATTAAAATAAGACTAGATAGGATAGTTCTTTATATTAATAAATCCTTAATACTTTATAATATACTTTATAAAAGAGAAGTTTTAAGAAACCTTTTTTAATTATAAGGTAAGAAGGTTAATTAAATTTATTAAAGTAAGTATTAATATCCTTATATCTTAATAGGACTAGGCTTTATAAGGCTAAATTTAATAAAATTAAATCTATATAAGGATATAATATATCTTATATTAAGAAAGTTTTTTAATATCTTTAACTTTTATTTTAATAACTCTCTTTTATTAAAATTTTAAAATCCTTATATCTTAATAATATAAAGTTAGATTAGGTTAATTTTAAATTAAATAACCTTCTATATTTAGAACCTCTTAATATAAAATATTATAAGGTCCTAAATTAGGCTTAATATAATTAGGATCTTTAATTTAATTCTTAATAAGATTAATTTTATTTTTTATTTTTTATTTTTTTTAGATATACTATTTATATAAAAATAAGGATTAATCTTATATAAAGCTTTTATAACTTAATAGTAGAACCTCTATTTGATATCTATTATTAATAAATCTTAGCTAATATTTATCCTTAATAGGAGGGATTCTCTTATTAGGTATTTCCTATATTCTAAAGTACCCTATACTAGTATTAATATATAAAATACTAGGTAAGGTAACCTTCTCTATTAAGGATAAGCATAAGCTAAGATTAGCTAATAATAGATATTAAAAGAAGGTTCTATTATTAAGCTATATAGACTTTTAATTTTAAGAGTAACTAAATAAGAGATTAATTATATATACTATATAAGAGAGAACTTTAAAGAAACCTTTTCTATAATTATAAAGGACAGATATTAATTAAATCTTTATAGACTAGCCTAGTAGAGACTAATATATATAACTATAATATTTCTATAACAGCGTATTAATAGTAGGATTAGTAGTTATTAAAACTAAGATAATCTATATACTATCCCTTTCCTACGCGAAAAGGATCGCTTTTAACTAAATAAGGACTAGTTAACTTCTAGTTATATTAATATTTATACCTATATAATCCTTTATCCTTATATTTCTATCTAATAATAATTATATACCGTCTTTAATACTAAAGGAAGGATAGAGTATATTATCTAGATATTTATATTAGTAGTCCTCCTAATTAGGCCTAATATTATTTTAGCGTGTAAGGATCTTAATATTAGCTTAATTAGGACTTATATAATTAAGGCGTTTTAATAGTAATATATCTTAACTAGGATTAGTAGTTATTAAGACTAGGACTCTTAGAATTATTATCCCTTTCCTACGCTAAGATATTTATAGTTAGCCGGATTAGGACTAGCGTAGCCTTTCCAATATATATTCCCTTTATAAGACTACTATAATCTTATAAGGAAGGCGGTAGGATCTTTATAAAAGTTCCGTAATATATTATTAATAGTAAGAGGAGGGGAGGATTAAATTTTAAAAACTATTATATTAATAACTCTCCTAATTAGGACTAGCGCCGTTTAAGCGCGCCGGAACTTATAGTCTAGCCTAGGTAGGACTAGCATAGTATTTTTATAGGAGTATATCTTAACTATAATTAATAGTTATTAAGATTAGGATTATTAATATCTAATCCCCTTCTTATATTAAAGTAGTCGCGAATAACTAGATTAGAACTAGCGTTAACTAACCTTCTAGATATAAGACCTCCTAATATAAAAGGTTAGAAGGTCTTTAATTAGGCCTAGTATATAATAATTATACTATAAACCTTAAATCCTAGTAGTATTAGCTTACCTTCTATATATAAGACCTTCTAATATAAAATATTAGGAGGTCCTTTATTAGACCTAACGTAATTAGGGAGGGAGTTATAATCCTAAAGAATAGGGGTAATATTAACTTACCTTCTATATATAAGACCTCCTAATATAAAATATTAAGAGGTATCTAATTAGGCTTAATATACTATAACTCTGAAATCCTTATAAGATTAGCTTACCTTCTATATATAAGACCTCTTAATATAAAATATTAGGAGGTTCCTAATTAGATCTAATATAATTAGGGCCCTTTAATAATCTTATTAAGGTAATTTCCTTATATAAGTCTTTTATTCTTATTAAAGTAATATTAGTTCTTATCTCCTACTAAGGTAATTTCCTTATATAAGGCGAGATAATAAGATAGTAAGATAATTAGGGATTATTAAAATATTAATTATAATTATAATTAATTTAATAAATCTTTATAAATCTATATCCTTTTCTTTTAATAACTATACTAAGATTATTAATAAGTAGCTAGGATAGAAATAACTCTAGGAAGGAGGAGAGAGTTTCAAAGAGTAAGTATCCTCTTTCTTTCTCTTTACTCTTATTAATCCGCCTATAATAATAGGAAAGTATTATTAATTAAAGCTTTTAAGATTATACTCTTTCTCCCTCCTCTAAATTTAAGCTTATTAATTAAGGTATTAAGATAATAGATATTTAAATTATTAATTATAAATTAATTAATTACTTTTATTAGCTATTAAAGAACTTAGATAGGATAGAAGTAATAAATCTTAAATAAATCTTTATCCTTTATATTAATCTTAATTAAAGTTATATATACTAGGAGTAATTAAATAATATAATCTTAATCTAACTAAATAGTTAACTTAATTAAATATTAATATAGTACTTAATTATTATAATAATATAGGTATTTAGGCCTTAAGTAAAAAAGAGCTATTAAATAGTTAATAATAATAATATAAGAAGTAAGATTAACGCGCGTAAAGAAGAAGAGGAGGGCTTAAATTAAAAAAGAGGGATTAAGACCTCCTAAGAGGAAGAGTAAGAGGAGGAGGAGCTAGGCGTTAAAGGTAGTAATAAGATAAATATAAATAAGGGGAGGAAGCGCTATTAACTCTATTAATATATAAGAGTTAAGATTAAGTCTAGATATACTTAAATTATAATTAATAAAAGATTTAAGAGTATAAGTATATAATTAAGGGGAAAAGGCGCGCTATTATAAATAAGGAAGAAGAGTAAGGGGAAGTATATAAAAAGAAAAGGCGCGTTATAATTAAAAGGAAAAAGCGCGCCTTAATAAATAAGGGGGAAAGAGAGGGAGAGGTATATAAGTAAAGAAAAGAATCCTTACTATTATATTATAATAATAAAGAATATACTTTAATAGAGCTAATAAGTAGGGGGAAAGGAAATAATAATAATAAATCTATTAAGCTAAGTTAACTACTATTATTAAAAAAGGAATATAAGTAGACTATTAATACCTAATTAATATAGGAGTAGGAGTAAAATCCTAAGATAAAGCTTATACCTTATATATAAAAGGAGATAATACGGAACGCGCTAGCTATTAACTCCTAGAAGGCCTTAGAAATCTAATAAGAGTTATATAATTATTAATATAAGGCTAATTTAATTTAATATATATTAGATTTAATAGCTCTTATTAGTAATATATAGGAGGATAGTAATAAGTAATAGGTATTAATAAAGTAGCTATCCTACCTAAAAGGGATCTACGCTAATATATATATATTCTATTAAGTATAATATTAACTTAATTAATTGGAAGTAAATAATATCTTAAAGGTAATTCAGTATTACGTTTAATATACCGCTTTAATAGAAATATATAAGTACGCTATTACTTATATAATAAAGAGGCCTAGGACCTTAAAGGTTATATAAGTAATATAAATTAAATAGCGCCTATTTAAGATTATATATCCTTAATACACGGAGGTTATAAATCTATATAAGTAGATATTAATTAAGGATATATAAAATAACTTTAATTATTATTTAAATTATATTAAGTAATAATCCTTACTTAAGAGAATCCTAGGAATTAAGATCTTTATAATTATATTAACCTCTATTATCCCTTATATATTTATTAAATAAATCCTTTAATTATTATAACTTAAGGTATAAATCTAATTAATTAAGAGGTATAATATAGGCGTACTATAAATAAGAGAGGTAGCCCTAAAGGAAATAGAGAAGTTATAGTAATAAGGGAAATTATCCTCTAAATATTTCTACCTTAAGATAATTATATTAATTAACTTAAAGGATTAATTAAACCTTATCTTACTTTAAGATAATACTCCTAAAGGGGTTAAGACCTTAATAGATAATAATAGTTAAATACTCTTATAAAAGGGGCTAAAAGGGCCGTAACTTAATTAATTATTACTTAGGAGGTAAGGAGTAAGTATATTAAAATAATTATTAAACCTAGCCTTTAATAATAACTTATAGTTCTCCTCTATTAATCTTAGGCTTAAGATATAAGGTAATTTACAATTCCCCGCTATTAATTTTAGATTTAAGATATAAGGTTTAAGTGACTTAAAGCTTAATAACTTTAAAAGATAAAGGTTAAAAGGATAAAGGTAAATAAAATAAAGAGGAAAAGGATTCTATTATAAATATCTTTTATGAATCCTATTATTATTTATAAAGTTAATATTATTAACTTTTTAATTAATATAATTAATTATTATTTATATAAGAATAAATATAAGTACTTAATTTAAAAAGTTATATATATTTACTTAAGATTAATAATAACTATTTATTAAAATATTTATTAACCCTTAAGTTAAGAAAAATATCTAGAATATATAATCTTAATAAGTCCCTAATTATTTAGCCCCTCTTTATAAAGTATTAATTAATATATAGATATCCTTAAAGTTAGCTTAAAGCCTAGCTATTAAATAATATTTATAATTTAATTAAATTATAGAGTAATAATTATAAAAGTTAAAAATTAATACTTATAAATATTTAATTCCTTATAATAATTAACCTATCTTAAGTATTTAATAATATTAAGTATTAATAAAGGTAAGGAGTTACTACTATAAATATAGAAGCCTTAAAGAAGAAAGTAAGAGATACCTAAATTATAATATTACCTAAAGGTATATTATATAATTAAAAAGAGAGTATAAGGAGTATTAAATAATAAATAATTAAATTATTAAGAATAAGATATAGCTAAAAAGAAAGTAGATATAATATAATATAATAGATAACTACGCTACTAATAATAAGATATAGCTAAAAAGGAAGTAAATAGAATTAAAGATAAAATAGATAATAAAAAAAATATAGGATTATAAATTAAAGGACCTATTATTATTTTTATAAAATTAGGAATAAGTTAAAAAGAGATAATCTATTTAATAAGCTTCTCCTTAAATTATAACTTAAGATTAATTAATTAACTTCTTTAATAATTATTAATAATTATCTATTAAGTTCTATTATTTTATTACCTCCTAAATTTAAATTATTTAAATATAATAGCGCGAGTTTTATATCTAAGAAGAAATAGGTAACTTTAAAAAATATAAAGAAGTCCTAGGAAAGACGGAAAAAGACCTAGTCCTAGGAAAGATAAAAAAAGATTTAATTCTAGGAAAGATAGAAAAAGGCTTAATCCTAAAAAAGATAAAAAAAAAGGCCTAATCTTAAAAAAAATAGAAAAAGGCCTAATTCTAAGGAAGATAAAAAAGGCTTAATCTTAGAAAAGATAATAAAAGACTTAATCTAAGAAAGATAATAAAAGCCTAATCTTAAAAAAAAAAAAGCTTAATCTTAAAGAAGATAATAAAAGCCTAATCTTAAAGAAGATATTAAAAGCTTAATCTTAAGAAAGATAATAAAAGCCTAATTTTAAAAATAATAATAAAAGACTTAACCTAAAAAAGGTAATAAATAACTTAAGAAAAATATTAAGAAGGTGGTAATATTTATTAAGATAAATAGTATTATTTAAATAGGTAAAGTTATAACTAATATAAAAGATATAATAATTAAAGGAGAATTAACTTCCTAAATAATAAAGGAAATAGGAAGGAAGATTCTAATAAATTTAAGAATAAAAAGGATCTATTATATTTTTTAATATAAGAAATAAATAAAGAGGGATTATAAGGAGATAAAGAATTCTAATAAATAAAGCCTTTATTTAAAGGTATATAAAAACCTAGGATTTAAGATTTAAAGAGATATATTATAAAAAGGAAGCTTACTTAAAAGTAAAAGATAAAAATTAGGGATTTAATATATAATAAATATATATTAAGCTTTTATTCAATCTTATAAAGGATAGATTATTATTAAAAAATTTAGAATCTTAATCTTATAAGCTATTTTAAAAGGATTACTATTATACCTTTAATAGGTATACTTAAGAGGAATGATTATATTAAATAATAAGAAAGGATCCTATATATATAAAGTAATAAGTTATATACTCTTAATAATAACATTAAACTTTAACTCTTAATAAAACTAGATAAATTATATAATAAAGAAAATAGGAAAGAAAGGATAAAGTTCTAAGTAGTTACCTAGGTAGTATTATAGAATTTAATCCTAAATAAAGATTAAGATAGATTAATAAAGGATTTAATTAAGAAATAAAGAAAAGATTAAATTTATTAAGATAAAAACTTAATTTAATTAGGTCCTATTAAATAGTATATATTTATTAATAGTAGATAATAGCTTAAAGTATAATAGGTAAGCTTAGTTAATTTAAGAATTAAATATAGGAGTTACTATAAGATAATATTAGGAATTTATAAGTAGGAGGGATCTATAACTACGCGGTTATATTATATATAAAGTAGGTTAGACTATATATCCCTTATTAACTACTATTAAAGTATAGTTAACTACCCTTAACTAGTACTATATAAATATAATTAAATAAGAAACTCCTAATCCTAATCCTAAATAATATTATTTTAATAAATAAAGTTATAATTAATA
>JAABUL010002450.1_pt1 | contig 30722 bp, 26 predicted proteins | sample 5559151 | NCBI WGS metagenome assembly JAABUL01 (sample SAMN10711876, study PRJNA513368) | rock metagenome | isolation source: Antarctica rocks | place: Antarctica: Victoria Land, Pudding Butte sud
TCACAGAGGAGCCCTACAGCCCCATCACGACAATCCGCGACTCGGTCACCGAACCCACCCTCAGCGAAGCCACCACCGCGCGCGAGTCCCTCGTAGAGCCCGAATTCGTGGCGCCGGCCGCAGCGCGTAAATCGCAGTTTATCGCAGGACCTTTGGACCGGGAATCCGTCGTAGAGCCGCTTTTTACACCGCCTGCGGAGGGGGAGCTGGGTCGGCGGTCGGTGTTGCCGTCGCCGTTGGCGACGCCAGGGGTGGTGAGTCCGATGACGGACCAGGGTGGGAGTCGGGATGCAGAGCGTGCTTCACATTTTTTTGCGCTTTGAGTTGTCGGGCCTTGGGGTGGTGGTGTATGGCGCTTTTGTGAGTAGCTTCTGATATTGATCAACATCCACACCTCTATCACGGTTTGAGGTTTCTAGAGTTCCATATCCTGTGAATGTTTTACTTTTGTTGTAGACTTTTTCAAAATCGTCAACTTGAGATATCCCAACGCCATCACGAGCGTCATCTAGAAAGTAAGGTTTCAATGTGACTGTTGTGATGCTTCATCCGGTTAAATAGAACATTATAGTATCTATTCTTCCATCGAACGAACTGGTCTTTTCGTCACTCACACACATCAAAGCCGAGAACCAGAATTTTTCTTTTCTTTTTCTTTTCTCGATCGCGGTATTTATAGCATGATTTGTATTCAGAATTTCTACAGCTTTGACTTGTTTTTCGGTTGATGGGAGTAATCGGTACGAGTATGCCTGGCTGATATGTGATGATATTGCGAAGTGGATTCGTTATAGAGGAGCATGGATGGGGTGTATGTATATAGGGTAGATGAATGAGATTGGTCAAGCATTGGCCGGGTTTGCGCCTTCGATATGGAGAGTAGCTAGCTAAGGTGCCTTGAAGTACACATACCGGCTACGTTTTGGAGTTTGGATGCCTTCCTGTTTGGCAACTGAGCTCCGACGCAAACGGATTGTGGAGAGGAGTGAGTGTTTTGGTGTGAGTGGCATACACTGGGGGGGTTGTAGTATCCAAGTCAATTGAACATTAGCCGATAGTTGAACATAAGGTACTCTCGACCAGGTGAACTGTTGCAGAAAGTGACACTGTTGATGAGAAGCCGAGTCAATGCTGGCTTTATTTTTCAAGAAACAGGATGAAATCTACATGAGGTGTTCATTTGAACATTTGCTCTGGTGATACAATTCGAGAGTCTCTTTTATAGAAGATGACGGATTGTAGGAGTTTATCGGATATAATTATTGAACGTGGTTGAACGGTGTAAAGCGGACGGTTGTGGTTGGCCCGCTTCTTCCGCTATTCTAGCGCGGAGTCGGAGCGGGAGAGAGGGCGGAGTCAAGTTCCGGTGTCTCGGTGCCACAGTGGAGTAAATCATGTTTATCATAACTGCGTCGGTGAGGTGGGGGGGGGAGGGGGGGGGGAGAGGGTAAACCACCACGCTCATGCATGACGTTGTGGGCCTGACCGGTGCAGTACCTCAGGCTAAGGTACCTGGGGAAGGAAGAGGCCGACAGTAGTGACTCTGAGCTAACGGCAGACCGACATCGACTTTGGTGCTTGTGAGGCCGATTCGTAAATTCTGGCTCCTTAAAGAGACTTAGACATGGGCTGCTGCAGGCTCGAGGTTATCTTGTGTGTTGACCTTATTCGAGTAAGTGACAAAACTGGCATCCTGTTCAGCCCCAGGTGGTGTTTGCGTTCGGGCAGATTACCGTGGCCTGAGGTCGATATTCCAATTGGATGATGTTGGAAAAGGCTCACAGGGAACAGTGGAGGCGGCTACTCGTACAGTGTACCTGGTCATTGTGGGTCGTCGGATATGGGTGATTTTGACCAAGTTTGGCGGTCTTACACTCGGAGCAAGAGCCTTATCAATCCTTCCCACTGTCTTTTGACCGGATTGACCAATAGCGGATTTCTTCTCGGACTATGTCGGCTTTTCTTTGCCAGCCTTTTCTAGTGCTTCTGGTAAACGCCCCGTATGCATGCCGACCAAATTTGTGCATCCAGCTGCAAGGGCATCAACCTCATCGACGATCATGTAGGCCACGTAAGGCACCTCTATGGTCCGCATCTGCTTGCCGCAGTCCCAACGCGCAGCCCGTGTAGCTCCATGCAGCTTTGACAGGACCTCGTGATGTTGGGTCCCTATAGAGCGCCTTTAAAGTCCATCCCATATTGTGCCATTCCCATGTTCCCTTTGTGACACAAAGTGTTCACCTTGAAACAGAACAATGTTTTCCCATTTGAGCCTCAGTCCTTCGCCAGCGAATAGCCAGGCCGATCCACCCTTTCTCGAAGATGTTGGCAGGAAGCTATCCGGTAACATTGGGACTTTGCTTGACGATGTGATGCCCAAGTCCAAATCTGGAGCCGAAGCAGTGCGAACCGGGTCGACATCTTCGAATGATGTTTCCATTGGCGAAGGTGGAAATGAGAAATCTTTTAGTCGATCAGCTGAGATGCATGCTACATCAGCAAAAGAGCCCGGAAAAGTCCGAGCATTCGATCCGATCACAGAGACAGGCATGATCATGGCCAACGGTAGCACCTTTCGTGGAGCTATACCGTTCGATACGGAAGGAATGACGGCCGAACTTGTTCAGGCCTTGCAAGATGGCGAGCGCGGTATGGACATCTTATTCAAAGCAACTACCGTCGACGATGAGTGGATGGCTACGGACATTGAACACAGTCCTGCCAAGTATCAAGGAAGTCGAGGTACGGGACGAACTTGGGGGAAATTTCCAGCTTGGTTTCAATTCACCACTAATGTTTTTATAGACACAAAAGGAAAGCCAGCCCAACGATGACGTCTCGGTGATTTCCTAGTGTGGGTTTTGGGTGCTGAGAACAGGTTCCAAAAAGCCGGCAACAAACACTATTGCTGCCGACATACATGTCCAGCAGGGCCCAACCATCATCAAAAGTTGCCAGGACTGAGACAGGATCATTGCAGACTGAAAGGTATTCGGTATAGAATTGAATGCACCATGGCCTTGTAGGAGAGCGGGTAGTGTTTGAAGCCTTTGTGAGCCAGGGAGAAACTCAGAAAATAGAGCTGACGTTAGAAGCGATACGTAGCAATGGAATACAACATTGCACCAAAAGAGACAGAAAATGCATCCGAGAATCACTTCATTCATGCTAAGCCACATGCATGGCGTACCTATCCTTTTGTCATGCAATCATACCATCATGCTCCACAAGCGCCCTTAGTAACTCCGTTCCTTACATGACCTCGTTACGCCGTTATCCTATCTGTATAGATTGCCATTTGCTCCTTTCGCAACAAACAACCTCCATACACCTCCAATGACGTAAGTGAACATCCATCTCAAGCGCCGCCGAAAAGCCTGACCGTTACTTAGATTCAAACGAGTGATACGATCGTAGATTGAGACCGCGATAAGATTGCTGAAAATAACCCACTGGGTAAGATCCTGAGAGAAGCCGTAAATGCTATACCATGGGCTTATCCGCCTGGATCCAGAAAGATCGTCTAGAAATGCGATAGGGCAAGTGAGCCAGGAGCTAGATTGTGCTGGGGAATCAAAGCCGAGAACGACCGGTCGATGCCAATCGCGAAGAACAGAATTTAGCCAGGGACTTCCTGCCACTGGAGTTCAAAATCGCTGACGGTGCCCTCTGCAAGCTGTTTGGCATGAACGGAGCCCCAGTCTTCGATCGCAAGTTGAACGTCATCATCAGAATCTATGCACACCTTGTCACCATCCATATCCTTGTATCGCAAGCGAGCGGTCCCTTTAGATATAGCGGCCGAGGAGATCTTGACCATCTTCGAGTCGATACGATCAACCAACGAGCGATGTTTGATGACGATAGGTACGACGATAGTAACGTGGCTTGGTGCTGGGTCGAAATATATCTTGACTTTCAATTGCGTAGGGTACGCTATGTCGGAAGTAGCTATGGGTAGCAATTGGGGATGAACGAGGGCGCTTGGTGCTCCTTCATGCTCGCCCCTATAGACTTCACGAGACTCGGCTTCAGCTCGCTGTTGCTGCCGCATTCGGTAATAGATCTCGCTATCTGTGTCGTCTGGAACCTGCCGTTGTGCTCTATCTCGTTGCACTTGCGGAGATTGAGTAGCACTTCTTGTCGGTAACGGGTTCATAGCAGGGGAACTGGTTTGGCTTCTACTTATTGGCGCTCTCATCTGAGCCACGTGCTGGGGTATTGGGGGTACCGGGACGTTGTCGATTGACGCCTGGCCGTTGGCGTATCGTCTGGCTGCTGCGGCGTTGGAGTTGTGAATATCTGGAGTGCTGGCCGATCGGAGACGACTCTGCATGGTTGCAGAATGCTGTGGATTTTGTGCGGTTGCCATTACCGGCAACGAAGGCCGGGTCTTGCCATTGATAGTGTAGCCATTGAGAGGGCCTGATCCATCTCGGGAAGGCGCGCGGCCCATAGCTGGGGCTGTTCTATGCTTATGGTCGTCATGCGGCCAACCGCCGACAGGTGTTCCTTGACGAGGAAACGGATACATATTAGCTTGAGAGCTCGAGCGCGTAGACATAGGTGAATCGGCTATGGGAGAGAAATATGAGTTGGCGTTGATTTCTCCAGGTGAGTCAGCACCTGGGGCAAAGTTGGTGTTCAAGGTCAGAGGTGCGTTTGGTCCGCTGGCTTGCTCAGGAAGCGGAAACCTCGGAGGGGCCGAACGGCCCGTGGTACGATCTATAGAGTGTAATCCAGTGCTACTATGCGGTGTAGTCGACCGTAAACTTGTACTCGAAGTGTTCCGACTCACGTTGAACACGGATTGCCCTGGAGGCCCCATGCCCGTTCGATTGTCATCTTCCTCGCCATCGTCGTCCTGTAGATAGGGGTTCTCGAAGAGTCCTTGGTTCTTCATGAATGTGAATTCAGTCTCTGATGTACCAGTCTGACCAGAACTGCGGGCAGAATCGCTTAGCGTCTTCTTTTGCTGTTGAACTTGCTCTCGCCATTTGAGCATCAAGTCTTTGTTCGCAAAGCGAATCACAAAATTTTCCACACCTGGATCGCCTTTCCAGAATATCTGTATGGTATACGTAGGTTTGTCTGCAATACGTCAACATATGGTCATTCCCCACCACCACATCGTCATTCCAAAACGGATTCGGACTTCACAAACCTTTGTGTCCAAGCGACACAACATCAGTCACATTCTGCATGAAAATCCGACCCTTTAATTGTAGCCGTGGCTTTCCTTTCTTATCAAGGGGTGGTTTGTTGTTACCTAACATCTTGTTCTTTGGCTTGTTAGGGTTTATCTCTTTGCAACAGAGAAGTATTCGTTCGAATAGATATACTTTATACTGCACACGGACAGGAGCACGAATGCCCAATTTGTCAGCATGTTTCTTTAAATTCAAGGTACGTAATTCTCTGGGGCTCAATTCCGCACTCAGGTGATAAAAGAATGGGGAGCACTCCGCCAATCTAAGACACGAGTTAAATTCGAAGAGACGATGACCCGGATGCGACATTAAAGGAAAGCCTAGATATCTTCCGAACGACCGACGAATCTTCGCCTTCTTGCCGTTGGATTCGAACTTGGGCCTAGATCTAGAAAGTGCGCTTTCGAATCTTAGCTTGCCCCTCCGGCTTGGGGTGGGTGACATCGAGCCAACCTCCGCCCCAGAGCCATCACGGGAGTAAGCAGTTGAGATGGGTGACGCGCTTGCAGAAGTAAACGTACTCGTCGGAGTTTGGGGGGAGTTTGGTGGTGAGTTGCGTCCAATCTTCCTTCTGCTCAAGTAAGACGGCATGGAACGCATTTTCCTTATTTGCTTCGCCATGCTTTGCGTGATGGGTGACGAGGGAGAAGTATGCGCCGAGACATCATAAGAGGTCTTCATTGATCGTTGTCCTTCGGGGATCTCTTCTGATACATCCTCTAACGAAGTGACAAACCTTATGGGAAAGGAGCTGTCTTCTGGGGGGGACAACACGATGTTGCCCAATTTGTGCCTTGTAGGGGTTGGGGAACCGAGCTTGAGCTGCTCTTGCTTGACGGCGTTCAAAAACGTAGCGTAAAGTCTTGGGGGAAATAAATCGAGAATACCGACCTCTCTTTCCACTTCCTTAGCTCCTTCGCCTTTCAAGACGGTGAAATTACCGTGTAGGAGGAGATCACCAAAATGATCAATCTTATGACCCTTCCAGTCCTCCACACGGCTTTGCAACTCCGTTACAGCTTCAAGTCGGTGTTCTTTGTCGATAGCATCATTGGCCCGGTGAAGAATTGAGCTAGCCGCTCTCGAACCTTCGGCTAAGGCCTCGTTCATGTCTTCACTCAGGTCTCCTTTTGTGCGTAGGTCCTTGGTATATGTTAGAAAATGGGGAGTTACGAAAGAAGAGAACGCTGAAAACGTACATCAAGGAGCATGGGATATTTTGACAAGCGCTGGAACGGCTTCATCAGGAACCCGGTCAAGATTGATTGAATTTCCACCATTCCTCGCAAGTCTTCTGAAAGAGGAGCCGCTTTGAGTTTATCCCATTCTTTCGTGACCGCGTTATTACATCGGATCTGATTGGCTATGAAAGGTTCATAAACTCTGAATGATTCCTTATATTGGATGAACAGTTGGCCCCAATTTTGTTGGTCTTCCGGCAGAGAATTTTGCTGTTCAATACGGATTAGGAAGCGTCGCTGAAAATCGAGCAGGGCATTTAGATTCAAGAAAATATCATGCACCGCATCACCTGCGATAGCACCACTTTCTTCGACTTCGTTCTTGAAATCTTGCAATATTTCAAGGTGTTGCACGTAGTCACGTTCCGTCCTTACGATCTCATCAATCACAAAATGTTTATGCGGGATGTTCTTGTCATTCTTCACGAGCGGTGCCAATCTATCCACACTGGTCTGAACATGTTCCTCTGGAAGCAGCAAGCCCTTGTTGCTCAGGATATCAAGTACTCTATTGACAACCTTGGTCACCTATGCCAACATTAGTCTTCTTCGTCGACAAAAATCATAAGAAAAGTGACCATGATTATGCACATCAGTAATTATAACATAGAAGAAGCGGCTACAGGCAAGGAATAAAAACATGTCGAAAAGATACATACCTTGACAAAACCGGTAGTGTCACCCCCGTACAAGTCCGTGATGAGAAAACACTCATTTGCTGGAAAAGCTAGATCCGTTAAGCATGCTTGTAGAAATTTGAATGTAGCCGCTTTGCCGTACTTCGACTCTGCAATCCTACTTGGATCAATATGAAGTGGCACCTTAGGCTTCAGAGCATTGTATATGGTCATCAAGGGATAGCCACGGCGGAAACAATTCCACATCGACGTCACAGGTTCTGTCGAGTCATCGGCTTCTGCTTCCTCTTCCTCCATTTCTGCTATGTGATGCATAAATCCAGGGACTGTGGTCAACCGTCGTCTCAGGCTCAGACAAATATGGTACAGAGAAATCTTCTCGGTTGCTCTCTTGTTGGTTATGCTCTTATCCGGTTGAGGCGCATTGCTTGTTGGTAATTGTGGAGAGAAAGCTGTTTGTGGAGGGAAATGACTCTGCTGCGCACTACTGATGTTCGACCTTGTCGGCCCTGTGGCATAATGGGAATGCTGAGGTGTCGCTCCATTAGTGGTAAAGGATGACGGTGGTGCATTCATATGCCCGCGCGGGTGCACAGAAGAGGCCATCACACTCCGAGCCAAATGACCTTGAGCGGGTTGTGTCGCCAGCATCACTTGAGTTAGTACTCGATGCTCGTTCTCAGTGATTCATCTCTTTCTCGGTTTACCGGCTTCCACGCTGCAGCTGGCTATTCCGAGGTCAAGGCTTCTCTTGAAGAAAGCTGTCGATGAATGTCTGAAAAAGTATCAGACGCGGTATGCGCGAAGGCGTCCCAAAAGCGAAGAGTGATTTTCGCAAATCACCATCAACAGTTGAGACCTTGACCGGAGACTGCGAAGGGAGGTTGGGGGCGGAGGATATAAAAGCCTATCGATCGTCCAAGGTACCGGGGAATGCAAGCACGACTGAAGGCTGGGTCCAGACAATGCAATGATACGGTATGTTGAGCGCGTCGATCCAGAAACTCCCCGTCTTGAACACTAGAACAATTGAGCGACTAGCCAGTGGAGGTGACGGGCGGTGGGTTTCCAGGTCTGGTGATCCGACTGTCGCAAAGACACCTTGTGAACGTAGGTATGTAAGGCCAACAATCAAAAGAAAGGAAGGATGCAGACCCGCTGAAGGAGAAGAAAGTCTGGGATGATTGAAAGGGTTCACAGTCCGAGACAGGATGAAAGGCAGTAGTAGTAAAACAGTAGTAGTAGTATGGAGTGGTCATACTGGAGTGTTTGAGATGTATCTGTATCAGGTTGACTGTGACCGAGGAGCCCTGGTGAAAAATACCTTGATTGGCGGGGTTGAGAGCGCCTTACTGGATCTGGACATGGCGTCTTGGCAGGTCTCCTCATGCCTTACTGTGCCTTACGGGCCCACCGCCAAACCATTAGATCGTAATTAAACAGTTCAGCTAATCGAATGCTAACCTTAGTGTTTCTAAACAGCAGTAACGTAGCTTGAAATCAATGATACACGTAGAAGTTGAAAGGCTACGTACTCCGTACGGTACACAAAAAGGAATGATTCGGGAACGTCTCAAGCAAAATGTATATTCTAAGTCCGACTGTGTCCGAGCTCCATTCAATGAGTTCGTTAAGCGCACTGTTCAACGATGCTCAACATCATTTGTTTTCTGATTGCAGAAATGTCTGTTTTGAGCAAATTCTACTCGCGCTTAATCACTTGAACTTCATATGATCTACGTGATAATTACTGCAAGCATGTCTCTCGAATCTCGATGCTTAAGCGAATACTTTAGCGTGAAACATAAACTACATGAAACGAACGGTTCTTGCTCTTGCTGTTCGTTAAATTGAACCGTAAATTACACAGAATGCTAATTTATTGGCTCTACCTTAAGGTAGTCTGCGAGCAATGCCACGTGATGACGAGAACGAATGTTGACGTCCCATAGTACCTCAAACAATCTGGAGTGGAAGATACTCCAATAAGGAAAAAGGCCTAGCTACGGGTCGAATATGACTTGAGTTGCTTGAGAAAGAAAAATTCACGCTATACGGAGGTACACCCCACATCGTCGAGTGGCTCGTTGATCAGAGCGCACCGACTTAGCCTCACCTGTGCAGCTTTTGCGAGACTGACGCGGTGTTCATGAAAGCACGAGAACCAAAAGTAGGGCGATCATCCCTTTGGATTATATCCACCGGCTGAGAAGGCTGACTTGAAGGCTATCCATACAGAGTAATGGCCACTCGTCATAGGGGCAATCCCTTTCCGGGCATGGCCAATCACTCAAAATGTGCATAGGATGTCAACATCGAAAATGCTCATTATTTTGCTTTGGAGCTTGCGCAAGCTCATCGTATCCGTTGCATCACTACAGAAGCAACTTATGGAGAAGATACGTCGAAATGCTGCAGGCTAAGCCGGGCTCAATGTAACTTCCAGTCCTACGACTTCTTTTGAGTCATTGATGTGCAAAAGCATCGGATCATCCAGGTATAATTGAGACTGTTCTTTCTCAAGCTAACATCTGTCTTGGTTAACACCGTATTCATACCCGAGGAAACCAACCTATCCTATAATAGCAAAAAATCATTTAGCATGAAGGAACGAGCGTCTTTTCTGGGAAACCTTTTCATACAATTAAGCCTATCGTGGTTCGCTATGCACAACCACTTTCTATGCGATCTTCCAATGCCTCGATAGCGTGGCACAATCCTTAGGGATGAACTGGAGAGAGGGTATCTTGGTACGACCATCGACTCGGTATCTCATCGGTAGAGCAGTGCAACGCGGTAACAAAGCAATAGTGAATGATGGTAGCAGTGTTGGGTTCTATGTAGGCTCGAGCCCTGACAACAAGCCGAGATCACAGCTTGGCTCGACAGTTGCTAACTAATGGGTGGTACGATCATGCAATAATAATAGCATTCAACCAGAAATAGTGGTCAAGGTACCAAATAATGAAAATCGGCTTCCTTCAAAATTGCGGACTTGGTAACAAGCCGGCCACGCCGGCGTAACTACCTTAACATATGAAAACTCTTACTCCTGTCATTGAATCAGGCATGTATGTATATAGAAGACAATGACTTTCCGTAATAGATTTATGAGTGATATCGACCTTTTTCTTCCTTGAATTTTGGTAAAGGCCGCTTGTAGTAGAGAGGAGGGCCAAACTCAAAACCGCCTCAAGAGTACCAAGTACAGTAGGAGGTCTCCACTAGCGTAGCCTTATGAGACTCTATCGGCGAATGATAGAGACCCCATCAACACCCGTTGATGACCACAAGAACCCACGACTCCTTTGGCCGAGCCACACTGATAATCTCGCTGCCACCGGCTCCCATAAACAGCCATCTGGTCGATCTCATCTTCGCACGGTCCGGTCTTCGTGTGCTAATATCAAGTCGACTTGGTGCGTCTCTGCAAAAGCCTGGCTTTGGGAAGGAATATCCGCGGAAAGGCTCAAGGTCGCAAGCCTCACTATAGAACCACAGCTTGGGTCTGGTTTTCCTTCACGCTCGGTCTGCTTGAGATCCTGCTGGTCGGGCTTCCAAGAACAGGACTGGACGTTTTGAGGTCGACAGGGAAGCGCGGACGACTCGATTAATAGACACATCGGCATATGGAACAAGAAGGCAGCTAAGAGTTTATCGAGGGGATGGTAGACTACTCGACGTTACTAAATCTAACACGGACGTACCAACCAGCTTTCGCGACGTCAAAAATGGACACGTCCTTCAAAGTTGACGAAGGGTACTCAGAAGAGAGTAGAAGTCAAGATGATCTGGATTCTCCGATGAGATCAGAGTCAATCTCCGATGAAACCGTTACAGTCCCTATCAATGATCCACCGACTTTGCCTCCAGCAATCTTGGCCCTGAGCGAGGCTGAGAGAAGTGGTATGCTTGATTTCCCTTGCGCGTTTGGGTATTTTGTGCTTTGATGGCTGACATTTCATTTAGAATTCGTTTACCACGTTTTACGGACACTGCAAACATCCTCGATAGCCGCCGTTGTCGAGCGACTGAGACCACTGTTACACATAGACCCGGTAGCAGTCTTGCCCACAGAGATCACATCTGAGATTTTCTCCTACCTCAGCCCATCGATGTTACTTCAGGCTTCAAGGGTTTCCCGGTCATGGCGTGATGGCACACTCGATAGCCGGCTATGGAAGCAGAAATTCAACTTGGAAGGCTGGGAATTGGATATGGACGAAGTTCGGCGATTCGAGCAAAACTACAGCCTACGCAGGAAGACTAGGTCGAGGCGAGCGGAGACACACCAGGAGCAAAGAAGAAACAAGAAGCGTGCCAGAGCTGGTATTGATTTGGTTCGCGACGGCATTTTACCACAATTATCCACAAGCTCTTCTGCGGCGCAGCAAGGTTCCGAGGACTGGAATGAGCAGACCGGTACCGTAGAGGCAGATGGAGAGATGCAAGATGAGGGCCACGATGAAGAAATGCACGATGCTGAAGCGATTCCAGTTCAGGAGATCTCACATTCAGATATGATGACCCCGCACCGCGAGGATGCTGTACAAACATCACTTAATCGCGAAGCCGATCTTTCCTTATCAGGGGATCCGCTGTCCAGGGCTGGATTTGAACCACAACTAATGCAGACTGCTTCAGGCCATCCTCGGCTTAATTATCATCACGTCTTCAAGCAAAAAAGAAAACTGGAGGACAACTGGAATGCTGGTGCTTACAAGAGCTTTCAACTACCTCACCACGATCATCCAGAAGAGGCTCACAGCGAATGTGTGTACACAATTCAATATCTCGGAAAGCATCTTGTAAGTGGTAGCCGAGATCGTACGCTTCGTATTTGGGACTTGGACACTCAACGACTCGTCCGAAAGCCATTGATGGGTCACACTGCTTCCGTCCTTTGCTTGCAATTCGATGATAGCCCAAAGGAGGACATCATTATATCCGGCAGCAGCGACACAGATGTCATTCTTTGGCGCTTTTCCACCGGTAAGATGCTCAGGAAGATTTCTCAAGCACATAAAGAATCAGTGTTAAATCTGAAGTTCGACGAGCGCTTCCTCGTAACTTGCTCCAAGGACAAAACAATAAAGATCTGGAGCCGGCATGCACTGCGTCCGGGCGATCCGAATTACCCAGTTAAGGGCGTCGAAGGCGGTGGAAGATGCCCGGCATATATCATAGACTTGACTAGGTTCTCAAGCCCAATCGACATCGACAAGCATTTGACCATGGAGCAGAAAAAGCCTTTACCGCCATATACACCCCTCATGCTTCTTGAACTTCATGGCGCTGCAGTCAACGCAATTCATATATACAACGACCAATTAGTATCAGCATCTGGAGATCGACTGGTCAAAATCTGGAACATACATACTGGCATTTGTACATCAACATGTAGAGGCCACACGAAAGGGATCGCATGTGTCCAGTATGACGGCAAAAGAATTGTTAGTGGAAGCAGCGACTGTACCATTCGAATTTATGATCCTGCTACACAAGCCGAAGTAGCTTGCTTACAGGGCCACAATAGGCTGGTACGCACCATCCAATCAGCTTTCGGAGATGTGCCGGGGAGTCGTGAAGAACTGGAGCTGGAGGCCAATGAAGTCGACCGCCGATATTTCGAAGCGAGACGCTCAGGAGCCCTCTCTACGGCCTCTGCCAGATCTCGCCAGCAGCGGAACGCAGGCTCAAAAGATCCGAAGGATATCATGGCACATGGTGCAAAACTGCCCCCTGGTGGCGGTGGCAGTCGATGGGGTCGGATTATATCTGGATCATATGATGAAACTATCATCATCTGGAAGAAGGCTTCCGATGGGCGTTGGGTGCCAGGGCATCGGCTTCGCCAAGAGGAGGCGCTTCGAGCAGCCGGCGGGCCTCTTATTTCTCATTCAGAGTTGCAGCACGCACCACATGGAGCCGCACAGCACTCTAACACTGGCAACACTCCACAGCAGAACCAGACGGCACATGCTCAGCCACAGGCAAGTACGGCAGCCAATCAGCAGGGTGCCCAAGCTACAGCGTTGCCACAGCACACGTTTTCGATGGGTACTACAATTGCTCATACAGCCGCCACCACCCAAGCTGGAAGCACCAACTTCCAGACCCTCACCAGTCCTGTCTTCAACCCCGCCTTTAACGCTCAACTGCAAGCTTACCAACACCAAGTCTCCGCCGCTATTCACTCAGCCTCCCAAACCGCCCACGCCTCATCCTCGTCCTCGTCCTCTCAAAACACGAATCAGCAATCATCCTTTGCTCAAACGGCCCAGAACATCCAAGCATTTCAACAACAACACCTCACCAACCTCGTCACTGCGGCCAGCCACACCCTGCACCCTCCTGCTCTTCCCGTTCCTCAACAACCTGCACACCCCGCCACCACCACCACCACCACCACCACCACTACAACCCCAACAGCGCCTCCTGCACATGCCCCCGCAACCGCCCAGCATCCACCACAAACTCACGGCCCGGCCCCTCTCCCGCAATCAGCAGGAGCCCAACACGTCCCCCAACCCAACGCCCGCGTCTTCAAACTCCAATTCGATGCCCGCAGGATCATCTGCTGCTCCCAGGATCCAAAAATTGTGGGCTGGGATTTTGCGAATGGAGACGAGGGAATTATGGAGTGTGCGAGGTTCTTTGGTGCGCCGACTTGAACAACATAGGAGGAAAGGCGGAAAGAGAGGATGAAAATCTTGCTTGTCTCTATGGACGATGGGATAGGCTGAAGAAATGTCAGAGGCATCATATGTCATTAGCATTTGCATACATTTGTGCTCATGGAAATTTCCTGTCTTTGATTGGCTTCAGCTGTCCCAAATTATGGCGGTCGACAATTCGAAAGCAATGTATCTATTTCATGAATACGCAGCCGCAGACTGTGCCGTCACTGGCATTACTTCTAGCTCAATGATAGTATTACAGCCGATTCACATCAACCATCCGTCTCTCGCACTGACAAAAGCTTTTTACCGAAAAGATAAAATGATTCGCATGCGCCCCTGGTATCTCAGAACAATAGCCCAGCACTCCGTGTATCCCCATTTACGATTCTACACCAAAACGATATCAATCATGCTGTGCTTTTCCACAAAACCCATCCCGGGACTTTCTTTGCCTTCGAAGCTCGAAAGTTAAGAGGGCGGCTAATGCGGTCGTGTCAAGCCCTGTCGTGCCTGTTCGAGTTGCGTCAGTTGCACGAATCAGGAGAGGGGGATAAATCCACAAACCTTCATCTGCTCGATCCTCGCCTTCAACTGACTCGTCACCTCCGCGGCCCGCTTCCAACTCTCCACCCCCTCCCCCGCACCCTCCCCCTCCCTCCTCCCACTAGCACTAACCTCCCTGCTCCTCTGACTCCCCGCCTCGCTGGCCTCACCCCCGTTTTTTCTTCCTTCTCCCCCTCCGCGATCCCCCAGCGCCGCCCCGCTGTTTTCTTTTTCCTCGCTGGGGCTGCCCATGTAGCTGCGCGCGCGCTGGAAGCCGACTTCGCGGCTGTCTGACATGGTGCTATTATAGCGGTCCATGCCGGGTGGTTGGATCAAGGTGGTGCTGCTGCTGTTGAGGGAGCTGTCGCGGTAAATGGTGGGGTCGGCTGTGGGGTCTGTGGATGGGGGTGGGGGGCTAGCGACACGCACAGTTCTGCTGAGCTCGCGCTTTAGTCTCTCGATCTCTCTTGTTTGTTTCAGGACTGTTTGCTCTGCGGACTCGGCGTCTGATCGTGCTCGTACTAGCTGCGTTTCTTTGGCTTTGATGCTCAGTACGTCACGCGTATGGTCTTCGATGAGTTGGGCGTTTTGGTTCTGGAGTTCGGTGATTTGGGACGTGAACTTGTTTTTCTCGGAGCGGAGGTCCTCGGTCGTGCGTTGTAATCTTTCTTTATCCGATCGTAGCTCCTCAAGTTCCGCGCGTTCGGGGGCGGTCACGCCGGCGGGAGCAGAAACTGGTGCAGGTACTGATTCGGATGCGGGGGTCGGTTTACCCAAGGGACGGCCTGCAAGACCGCGGCCGAATTTGGGTGCAGGAGCGGCGTCGTCTTCGTAGGTGGGGGATGTGATGTTACGTCTTGGGGATGGGAGAGCTGGTGCCGCTGCACCTCCAGGGCCTGTGAGCTTCTTTTTCAAACCTGCGGGTGCCGTCACTTCAGGTTTTGGTAGGCCACCCGGCTTTGAGGATATACTCCTACCGGCAGCTGGTTTCGATTGTGCCGGAGGCTCTTCAGACTGGGGTGTAGATGCTCTTGGGGGGGCTTTCTTTAGTCCAGGTGCAGATTTCTTGGTCGCTGTCCTCTTTTGTGGGGGAAGCGCGACTTTTGGTGGAGGCGCCACCGGCTTCGGCTTGTCCTTCGCTTTTACCTCTGCCACGTCAAAGCATTCCTTGATCTTAGTCTTCCGGATATCATCTAACCCTTCAAGATATGGACCCATTGCTCGTTCACTCATAATCTTCATCAACGTGCCCAGTATCTCAGCGCCTCCCGATCTAGTAACTTCACTGGATTCTGTGAGAAGTTTCGTAGCTGCATCGGCTATTGACTTCGTCTCGGGCTTTGAAGGTGCCTCTTTTGTAGTTTTGAGGCAGCGAATCAGGAACTTCAGCGTTTCCTGTTTCACCTGTGGATTTTTATGCTTTAAGAATTCCAGAATGTCCTCCAAACACTCTGACAGGCCCGTTGATGTAAAACTCGCATCTAAGGCCGCCCCAAGCGCATCTGAGACAGTTTGCTTCTTTTCCTTCAAGCGTTCCATTACCGGTCCCATAATTCTGCCTCTGTACTTTCCGAATGATCTTCGTAGACCTTTCGCTAGGACTTCCACACAGTTCGCAGCGACAGTGACTACAGCAACGTTTGCATCCTTCATACTCTTAGCCAAAGCTTGAATTATATCGTCATAGTGACCATCCTTGATACGATCCACGTTTGCTGCAGCAAATAAAGCGTCTAGAACCTCCTTTCGGTCCTTCCATTTTGTCGACGCCATTTGATCATTGAAAGTCTCGGGAATCTTGCTGATGACGTCCACGGGTTCAGCTAGATCTAACACGTCGACCTCAGCAGGCTCTATCTCACCTTCCTCCTCTTCACCTTGACCACCGTCATCATCGCCCTGAGCCACTGAAGCAGCAACCGCCGCTTGCTGTGACCGCAGTAACCTTTCCTGTTTTGGCGTAGGCTCATGCTTTATTCCTTCGAATAGCTTTTCAAGCTCCTGCTGCTGTAATGGCTTAAGTTCATTCCAAAATAGTGTCTTCATCGCTTCTCGGAGCCATCGATACAGCTCGACAGCTAAATTCGAGGCCTCGGCGCGTACATTCTTGTCAGCATGACCGAAAACTTTTGGTAGAGCTTTTAGAACTGGCTTCGGGTCAACAACCTTTATCCCATACGCGTGGACTATCGTTGTAAGTGAAGCTAGACTCGCCGCAATTACTTTTGGCTGCTTATTATTTAAAGATGGTAGGAGGTCTTCGATGATAGGATCCGCTTTATCTAGCTCAATATACAGCAGTAAAGCCTCGATAGCACTCTGTTTAATCGCCGCTCTGGTAGACGTAAGGCCTTTCTCGACAATCGGCGTAATAGTTTGACTCCGTGATCTACAGAGACTTGTTAATCGCCTTCCCCACGGTCAAGATATCCTGAACCACACAGCAGCCTACCTTTTGCAGGCTTCGATACCACCAAATCTCAAGAAGGTACATAACGCGTTTATTCCATCTTGCAGTGCTGCTACATTGGCGTCCGAGACTGCCCCCTTCCATAGCCCAGCGTCCAGCATGAATGGTCTGAACATCGGATCCGACTCATCTGGAGTAGCTTCGAATGCTTTCGCAGCATCCTCATATGCTTGCTTCCTAACTTTCCAATTCTAGTACAAAATATTACTTAGTGAGGTCTACTTATTTGAGACACTTGGGACTTTAGGAATGGCAAACCTTGTTCACAAAGCGGTCGGGCAATGGCAGGGAACTAAAGTCCTCTTCCTGCTCCGCCATATTTTCAAGAGCCGAAAGTATTTAAACCAATACTATGAGTTGTATAAGGCAATGCGCCGGGAAATGTAGTGATTGAAAGACAAGGCGCAACAAGCCGGGCGGTACGAACGCGGATCGTTGTCTTGTTCTGAGCGTTGCGTAGCGCGTCACAACGGTCTCTTGCTGCTTCAGGTCTTGTATAGTGTTGCAGCATATGTTTGTACGTCTGTGGCTGATGGAAGTGTCAATGTAACGATTTAGGGTTGGCCGCCGAAATGTCAACATTGACGCAAGAAGTCTTGGCGGAGATTCTGCGGCGCAACGGCGTCATTCCGCTTCTTCAAGTTCCATCCTTTGTGAGACGGGCCGGCGACCTTGCAGTTTACAAGAGTACTTTAACTGACGACCTCCACCGTAATCTCTTGACCAGTATCTAGAAGGTTCAGTCCAGTTTGGAAGTTTCCACCCATCACCAGCGGCCAGCACCACCTCACCCCCGTACGATACACGTTAACACTCGCAGTCTTAAGACTTGGACCGACACCGGAGGCGTGAACGTTATACTGGCTAAACTAGGTGCAAAATATTTCCGTTTGAGAGGGCTGGCGCCTCAGCTACTGTTACTGGACTACAGGAACGAGGGTTAGAGGAAGAGACAGGGCAGCAGCGCGAATGCGTCCACTGCTCCCACTATGAGCCAGCTTCTTACGACCAGGCAGGCAGAGGAGCTGTGAGTAAGCATGCCAAATTTTGTCGACGTTGTACCATGGCTTATCATTCTATAGTCACAAGTCAATCATTGCCTACCTGATCTCCGTAGTAAAGCTTCCAGCAAGCGCCGCGGCTCTACGTCAAGAGCTTGAAATAGGGGATGGGTTCGACGAGGCTACGAGCAAAAAATATGAAGGGGTGCTTGAGAAGAAATGGACGAGCGTGGTCAGATTACAGAAAAAGGTAACGATGACTTTATGACTGGAGACCGCCCCAGACTGACGCCCCACATATGTAGATAATGGAATTAGAATCTCGTAACGCAAGCCTACAATCAGAACTCGATTCAGCCACTCCCACTTCTCTGTCGCGGCGAAACCAGGATCCTACCTCCTGGCTTCCCCGCTCACCTGCTCGCCATACCTTACAGTCCCACCGTTCACCCGTAAATTGCGTGGCTTTTCACCCCATATTCTCCTCGTTGGCTTCTGGCTCCGAAGACGCCACTCTCAAGATATGGGACTGGGAATTGGCGGAGCTTGAGAAAACTCTCAAAGGACATACTAAAGCTGTTCTTGATTGCGATTTTGGCGGCCCACGTGGCGGCACTCTCCTCGCTTCATGTTCGTCCGATCTGACCATCAAATTGTGGGATCCTTCGGATGACTACAAAAACATTCGTACACTCCCCGGGCATGACCACTCTGTTTCTGCCGTTCGCTTCGTCCCTTCTGGTGCAGCTGGTGCTCCGGCTTCAGGTAACCTGTTGGTTTCCGCTTCCAGAGACAAATCGTTGCGTATCTGGGACGTAACTACAGGATACTGCGTCAAGACTCTTCGTGGCCACGCAGACTGGGTACGGGATGTGGCTCCTAGCTTTGACGGTCGATGGCTTCTCTCTGCCGGCACTGATCAGACAGCAAGATTATGGGACGCCAGCTCAGGAGAAGCAAAAGCGACGTTTATTGGTCATGAAAATGCTATCGAATGCTGTACTTTTGCCCCTGCCGCTTCTTACGTTCATTTGGCTGGACTGGCTGGACTCAAGAAACCACCCGCTGCAAGCAGTTCCGGCGAGTTTTTAGCGACAGGGTCAAGAGACAAGAACATCAAGCTTTGGGACTCCAGAGGTACCTTGATTAAGAATCTAATTGGTCACGATAATTGGGTGCGTGGGCTGGTTTTTCATCCAGGTGGAAAGTATCTCCTCAGTGTAAGTGACGATAAGACGATCCGATGTTGGGATTTGGCTCAAGAAGGGAAATGCGTCAAGACGGTGGACGACTCGCATGAGCATTTCGTGAGCTCTATTAGATGGGCGCCAAGCGTGATAAAGGCTCCAACGGTGCCAAATGGGGACTCCAATGCCGTGGGCAAGAAAGACGACCCAGGGGCCAAGGAAAGCATCAGGTGTGTGATAGCCACAGGGAGCGTGGATACAATAGTTAGGGTATTTGCTTCATAGATTCCCACATAGCTTTGCATACTACTCGAGTAACCATGGCCAAATACTGTTGCTACACAATCATGTTTGGTTCAAAATCTACCTATCACAGTCTCCTGGATCTTAAGCTTCTCGTGCCTATTTTGACCACGTTATCGATAGGGCTGCATTAGCGGATTCGTACGTCATCCCGAATATTGACATTATTGACTCCCTTCGTGTGTGGTAGACTTAGGCGCCGTCATCATTCCGTCCTACATGCCCTGGAACAGCTCCGTGACTTCAACCATTTGTGCGCGCTGTCTATACAGACAGCTTCGAGTCTCAAGTCCTTCCACGAGGGAATACAATGTCCTCCGAAACTTCAGCTCTTCCTCCGCTTTGCCACAGCAGGCCGAGCAACCAGCGGCAGCATCGAAGGATGAGGCCAGCGATGGAGCCCCAGATATTGCAGCGGAAAATACAAAAGAACAAGGGGCTATGTCCAGGCGACTAGCGGAGATGACAGACGAGACGATCGAGCAAGGCGGCCGCAGCGCGCAGACAACCGTTGGAGAATCTGGCTTTTCAGAAGAGTTAAAAAGGCAATTAGAACAGAAAATTCTTGATAGCAGGTTCAAGAGCGATAATTCTGCTGCTTTGGCGCAGCTAAACATGCCAGTGAGTCCATTCGCACTGGATGTTCACTAGTATATTGACTCCCGCAAAGTCGAGTGCAGGCAAAGGAACTCAGTCGATAGCCACCGCTCAACCATGGCTTGGCAATGAAAGTTTAGAAGATGCGACTCTCCGAATGCTAAACGACGCCCACAAGCCTCTCCGTGGCACTGGAGCCCTAAAGATTCCCACGCCGAGAGGTCCTCCTATGTCCGTGGACATGCGGATGAAAAAGGCTGTAAAGAAGTCCCAAGGCCACCGGCTTGCCAATGCTCGTGATCGTACTTCAATATACGCGCTTAGCCAAGATCCGAACCTGACCGAAAGAGAGAAGGAACAAATGCGGAAGCAGCTCAAGGAGAAGTTTACCCCTGGTGCTCGCCCGATGCCGACCTCTGTCCAGGGGCTAGCGGCTCTGGCAAACGAGCGGATTGAAGATGCGATTGCCAGGGGCCAGTTCAAGAACATAGCTAGAGGAAGAGGCACGAACATTGAGAGGGACTACACGGCTAGCAGTCCCTTCCTAGACACGACCGAGTACTTCATGAACAAAATCATTCAGAAACAGGAGATAGTCCCTCCCTGGATTGAAAAGCAGCAAGAGCTTATCAAAACCGCACAAACGTTTCGGAGCAGATTGCGGGCTGATTGGAAAAGGCACGCTGCGCGAGTAATTGCTAGTAAAGGAGGATCGCTGGAAGCCCAGGTCAGACGGGCAGAAGCCTATGCCGCAGCTGAGGCGGCAATCAACCCTAAGGCACCGAAAGTCGAAGCACTAAGTGAAATTGATAATGAAGGCAAGATATCTCAGGTCACGGTGACCGAGACGCCAACACCAGCAAGCCCGACGGAAGATGCCAGAATTACCGTTACCGAAGATCTAGCACCCTCGTCTGCTCCACCAGACTCAGCTCCTTCTGCTTCTGCAGACTTGGCAGATCTAACTCCCACTGCGAACTCCACTTCCGAGCACTCGCCCCCTGCCCCCAAATCGCCTCCCGCACCCGCCCTTCCCTCCCTTCCCCCCTTCCGAGACCCCGCCTGGCAATCCCTCGAACACGCCTACCACACCCTCGCCATCAGCAACCTCAACTCCCTCGCCCGCTCCTACAACCTCATGGCCCCCTCCCTCGCCAAAAAACCCTACTACAGCCTCTCCCGCGAACTGGCCTCCTGCTTCGCCGACATTGCCCCCCAGCTACCGAACGAGATTCGAGAGAGGGCGAGGGCGCCGGATAGGGTGAGGGTCGAGGTGGTGGGGCATACGGAGGGAGGCGTGTTGGAGAGGTTTGGGGGGGAGAGGGCCAAGGTGTGGGATAGTAGGAGGCCGCATTATGGGTTTAAAGAGTTTTGGAGGGATATGTGGGGCTAAGGGGTCCAGATTGGTGAAGGTGTTGGTGAGAATTTTGTTTGAACAATGGCGTTCCGTTAGAGTAGAGAACAATCACTTGTTCTGGTTAAAATATACGTGATCCATCTATGGAAGAAGGGTTGCTGTGGGGTTCGGGTAATAGAGTCGTAGCGTAATGTATCATCAAACAATAACCGATCAAACGATTTTGTTCCGCTATGCATGAGCTCGACATGCCTGATATAGCTAACCGCAGCTGAAGTGCTCTAGATCTTGATAGCACTCTCCAACGCCTTCCTCTTCTTCTCCGTCCTCGCAATAGCCTTTGCGCCCATGATTCCCCCGCCCCAGTGACGCTTAGCTTCCTCGTACTTATCCGAGTAACCCTCCTTGATCGTCGAGATGAGCTTGGCGAGTTCGGACTTGTCTTCTTGGCGGACTTCGGTGAGGGCGAGCACTGCTGCTGTCTGCAAGAATAGAATGTGTTGTTAGTATATATGTTTTGTTTGAAGGATATAGTGGAGGGAGGCATGCCTTCTTGTGCACCACAACGCCCAACCTCGCCTTTCCCTTGACTATCGCATATGGCACCCCCATCTTTCTGCACAATGCTGGTAGAAAGATGACCAACTCGATCGGATCAACATCATTGGGGATCAAAACCAGCCCCGCCTTCTTGTTCTCAATCAAGCCAACCACATGGTTTAGCCCATACTTGACAGCATATGGCTTCTTGCTAACATCCTCCTTCTTCTTACCCTCGCTAATCGCAGTAGCCTCCTTCAGTAACCTCTCCTTCTTCTCAGCTTTGGTCTCGGGTTTGTATTTGTTAAGTAGTTTAAAGGTTTGAGCGGCGGTGTTACGGTCGAGAGCATTAGCGAATTGGGCGATGGCGGGAGGGACTTTCAGGCGTAGGTTGAGAATCTTCTTTTGACGTTGTAGGCGTACGTACTCGGGCCACTTTACCATGCGTGAAAGATTACGGCGTGGTTGGATATCTTGGCCTATACCAAAGTTGCGAGGACGCTTTTCGATGAGAGGGTTCTATCGTGGTGATGGCTCATCAGCGTCTTCATATAATAGATGCCCTAACTCCGTAGATATGAAAAGACTTGGAGACTCTATCGTTACATACCTTGGCGGTCTTCTTGGTAGCGCTGGCCTTCCCCTGAGGGAAGGGCGCAGGCGCGGCTTTACGGCCCTGTTTGGGAGGCTATCATTGAGAAAAGAAGAACATCAGCGAATCTTGTTCACCAAGTGGGTTCTTCTCTGAACTCTAAAGAGACCGCGAGCTGCATCTCTGCGAGCAAGTGGCTCAAGCCATCTTCACACCAATGCTGGTCGGCTCCGGAGAGCTTGCAGCGAGAGGTGGAGAGTCTGCATCTCGAATTGCATTATACACAGTCTATTGCAGTGTTCGAGAGCTATATGTAGGACTGGAAGTCAGAGTTGTAGCTTACCATTGTCGAAAACAGTCGTTGGCTACAAGACGAAGTACTTAGGAAAAGGTCGAAGTGGGAGTTTGTTGATTGTAAGCGAGACTTTTAACGCTAGTAGCAGCCCTAACCCTTGTCCGCTTTTGGATGAAGGACCATGAGTTGAATCTTACCTATATGCCTCAAATGGGCAGTAGAAGACCTCAAGGCTGTAGGCTACTGCCTCTACAGGAGCTATCTCTATTGATTAAATAGCGTCATGGTAGCTCAGCATACTCGTAAGACTATCACAGTCCGTCCAATTTATCCGATAGCTACGTGACTCCTGGCGAGTAGTCGCCAGACCCTTTGAGTGTGCTGTCTGAAGCTTCGGGATGTGAACCTTGATATGGTGAATAGGACACCCATGATTCTGGTTTCAAGAGCAATGCGTTGACTTTCGTATTTACAGAATCAATGCCATTTTTGAAGATCAAGTAGATTTGACGTAGAACTAGGAGTATGCCCGGGCCCGTGCACGTTCCGGTCCCGTGCACACCCTAAACCCGATTAGCCACCCATACTATTTTTATCATTATTCAACCATCATTCATAGAATCAAATTGCAATTGATATGACTGATTGTTGATATGTATATGAAGCCTTCAAGCTATAGAATCAATCATCAAATCGCTTAGGAGCTTTGTTTTGCCTTTCAGCTCGCGTAGACCTGATTTGACTTGACCCCCTTTCCACCTGCTCAATAGAAACAAAATCAGTGAATTGCTGTACTTTCACCTCTTCAGACTTCTTCTTTTGCTCTTTCTGAAGCTCTTTAGCCTTCAGCTTTTGCTTCTGAACTAGACGTCGTCGCTCCAATTCCTTCGCCCATAGCTTCTTTTTCCGCTTCGCTTCCTTCTTCCGCTTCGCCTTCTTTTTTTCCCGTTTCACCTTTCTTTCAGCTATTAAACGCTGTTTCTCTAGCTTTCTAAGCTCTCTTTGTTCCTTTTCATCCGCCTTTTGAATAGCAGCTTGCTGTTTCTCTTCGATTCTTTGAATTTGACGATCACGGGCCGCCTGAATCTTATTAGAACTAAAAACATTCCCTTTGCCTCATCATTAACCTCTAGATTGTCAAATAAAGGCTTGTCACGTCGTCTGCAACTTCTCTCTATACGTACTGTTCGTCGAAGACCTTCGTTTTCTGCTTTCAGAAGAGCAACATCTGTAGTAAGCTTTTTCATCGTATTGTTCAACCTACGAGCTTCCGGACCAATTACTTCCCCTACAACTGACTTCATTAATCGTCGAATCGTTCTTCAATCAGCTTCAGACAATGCTGAAGAAGAAGAATGACTTGAATCAGGTCTAGCGTTCGATTTAATCTGCTTTATGATCTGTGACGAATCGAAAGGCAGCAATCCTGTCTTTTCCCATTCACTTTTTATGTTGACAGGCGTGAAAGCAGCTTGATATGCAGATCAAAATAGATCAAAGAAGTCTCTTTTCAATATTCGAGAAAGTTCTTGACTCTTAAAGATTCAGTCGTTCAGGTTTTAAGAGTAGTAATTGGCCAAAGAATTGAATAAGCTGACATTCAGAGATTGAAGACGATGAGTAGAATGAGAAGAATATAGAGTCACGAGCATCTTGTTCTGCTCACACCAGTCAAGAAACTTCATGTTGATATGACTGTCATGTCCGTCAACGAATAGAAGACGATAATCGCGTGAATTTCTGACTTTTGACCTCGTATTTCGGTCAAATACGATAGTGAGCCAAGAGTAGACCAATTCATCGTTAGTCCAGCCAGTAGCAGAGGAAGCAAAGAAGCAGGATTGCTCTTTGAAATCATATTCAGTAAGTCAGCTATTCTGAATATTGCCTGATATCGTCTGATAAATGATCGAAGGGGATATATCAGTCATATTCATGCAAATGATTGCAATCAAGATGATTCATTCTTTATTGTCGTCTTGATCAGCACTCAGCAATTTGTCACTGTCTAGATGCTTTAAACTAAAGACTCTTCGAGTCTTTTGAAGCAGTTCAAGTAGAAAGTTCTTTTCATTCATATTATATGTGTTTGAAGGAAGAACCTCATATTCTTCGATTTTTTGCTTTACCTATCCCCGTATTAGTATGAAATTAAACGTAATGAAGGCACTTACTAGGTCAAAATAAAGCTGATATTGATATGCATTATCGGCTTTTTTCCGCTCTAGATCAGCTTCTTGTAGAAACTTTGACTGCAGTATATCTGAATGACGTCGAACGAACTCATAAGACCAGTTTTTGCCTGGCTGTTTTCCAGATATATTGTACGCAAAAACACGAATCATCGCATTGGGAGGGGGTATACCACGCTCGGTAAGCTTGTTTATATAGCGAATAAGCTCTTTTTCTTGTTGATTTGAAAGAATTGACGTCGTTTGCTTGCTTTCCTTAACGGAGGCCGTTTTACCCCTATGTCGTCGCGACAGCGTGCTTCGATTGATATTGAATTTCTTTGCAGTCGCAGTGTAGTTAGGTGAGTCTTGCAAAGCTAGATCTGCAAGAGCTGCTTCAATTGAAGCCATATTGAATTTGTAGTTGATTTTTGAAGAAAGATGAAAGTAGTAAAGTGGGGTGTGCACGGGACCGGAACGTGCATCGGGCCGGGCATACTCCTATAGTGTAGAGTAGTGCGACGGCAAGTTCCGAGTGCGCCGGAGTTTCTCAAATTCCGAGAATCAATCGTCCCCTCGCTCATTCACTGTCACAGTCACGATCCTCACTATACAGCCCACCACATGGCTTTCCGTGGTCAACCACGACTCTCTTCTGGTCTTCGAGCGCTTTAAACCCCAAGGCCAGTCATACTTTATTCACAACCACCTCTCAACCGATATCACCCCGAATTGTGTCCCCCTCAGCTCCTGGAGCAATCGCACAGTAAATATGAAGTCCTTTTCGACTACTGCCGTCGTCGAAACCCCTGTAGCCTCAAACAGACGCCAGCCTGTGCGGCAGACACGCACAAATCCTACAAGAACCGCAACAAATCCCGTACCTCCTCGGGGCTCTGTCGGTGGGCCTCGTGACAATGGGCCTGTTACGAATCCGGGCTTCTGCCCAGCCATTACACACTTCACCGACTCTATCACCGCTTTACCGAGGGAAATGGTGCGCCATTATACAATGTTGAAGGAAGTTGACGCAAAGGTCAACGGCCCGGAGGAGCTCGTCAAGGAGCTCATCAACGCTGCGCTGAGAAGCCCAGTGCCACGACGCAAATCGGCAGTTCAACCGCAAGCAACGGAATCGTCGCGATCACAACATGAAGCTTCCCTATACACCACAGGGTCGGCAAATAACCTTGTCGCCTCGAATTCACAACCTCAAGAACCCATCTCATCCCAGCCCCAAGATTACACTGATTCCGCCGACCTGCCTCGGAGGCACTTGTTGCGCAATATGCGGGTGGTTATGAGTGAGATGCTTACGACCCTAGACGAGAAGAACCATGTCTTGTCAACTGCCATCGACGGTCTAGACAAACAGCTTATACGTTGCGAAAGCTCTTACCCACACATTGAGAATGAGGTTAGTGAAGAGGCGCGGTATGGTAGCTTAAGCCACTGGGCGTACCATGAGAAGGCGGCGGAGAAGAAGGGGACAACTGCTGGTGAGCGAACCCGGCGGGAGGCCGCTGCTGCACATCAGATGGCATCGGTGAACCATGAAGCGGAGGGGGCGGCTTTGCGAAGCGAGCTCCGAAGAGAAGCAATGGCAGCGCGCAAGCGAATCCACCATCTGGATTCAGATTTCGATGACCGACAATCCACATCTAAAAAATCACAAGGCCCTGCCAAAGGTAGAAGAGTTGTAGAACCGGCATTACCCGCCAGCAGTACAGGTGTAGGCCTTGATATTACAAGTGGATCGAATGCCACGGCACCTCCAAGCAAGCGCCGGAAGATTGAAAAGCCAGATACAGGGTCGGCGCTTGGTGGATTCCCAATGGATAGGTCAATGAGTTCCGTGTACGGGCCCACTGCTGTTTCTGCCCGGGGCAATGCGGGAAGCCCTAGGGAGACACCCGCGGAAGAGGCTGCCAAGAAGCGAGGTCGTGGAGCGGCAGCGGCCAACGGTACTGGAAGACGGAGGTAAAAGGACATCTCTTCCTGTCCTGTATCCTTGGCTGACTTCGTTTCGTTCAGAACCAATACCAACGCATCAGCTGCCAACTCACCCATGATAGCCTCATCACCCGTTGTTGGTACATTTCCAACTTCGCACCACAAAAGCCCCGTACCAAGTATCATTCAGCGAGCCCAACCATCGCGTGCCCGTCAAGATTCAAACCAATCAGTGCCGCACGTTCGACCGTCTTCGGCAACGTCTAACACGGTCACGAATGGGAATGGGAATGGATTGTTGGGCACGATAGCTGATGTAAACAAAGCGTCTGGATTGACTGGTCGAAGCATTGGGGATGTCAAGACTTCGATGAAAGTATTAATCAATCCCAAAGGCGAGCATCTCATTGAAGTTGCGACTGATGGTGCGGGTGACATGCGTGGGGCATTTGTTGTCGGCGGTAAGAACGATCGCCTGGAACTAGAGGAAACAGAAAACGGCATGAGCAAAAGCGGCCGCCCTGACCGACCTCGATCCATATCGATCTCGACAAGGAGAGGGGGTAAAAGCTCTAAAACGTCCACCCCTCACAACGCATCCTTTTCCGAGACGCAACGCTCTCGACCTTCACGGACCATTGAAATGACTGCCAAACGGTCGCACAAGAAGGGGGCAGGACTTGCAGCTCAAATAGCAGCGGCTGCTGCAGCTCACGATGACGAAGGCTCATCAATGCAGGGTGACGAAGAAGAGGACGACGATGAAACGGAACCTACGTATTGCTACTGCAATCAGGTCAGCTATGGTGAGATGGTCGCTTGTGACATGAGCAGTTGCAAGAAGGAGTGGTTTCATCTGGATTGTGTAGGACTGGCTAAAGCGCCAACCAAAAATGGTAAGTGAGCTTCCGAGTTGTTATCTCTTGTCCAGGGTAATCGGGAGCTAACTGGTATTTTCCCATAGCGAAATGGTATTGCGACGACTGCAAAGAGAATCTGAAAAGGAATAAATTCAACGGTGGTAGCTCGAGATGACGATTGAAGCAGTTGCCTCGAACCTGACGACGAAACGCAGAAAATTGGTGTTATAGGAACGCGACGATGCGTGCATGATATCATGGAAAACATTGAAGGGATTTCGCAGGACAGCGGGTAGACATGGAGTATTTGCTGTTGCATCTTGGTCCCAAGGGCTTGTATATGCGGCTTGGAATCTTCGGCTTCAAGAGCAGGAATGACCAACATCCCGGAATCAGTGTGGTTTTGAAATACTGCAGCATGCAGCTCGTTTCTCAGCAAAGGAGTGACTTGAAGGATAGGTGAATACGAGAGTATGAATAAATTGTATAAATGGACATGCTCAAGATTTGGGAGAGACGGATGCATAGGCGCTAGTGCCGGATTTGTACTAAGCGGCAGATCTTTCAGCTAGTTGTATAGGGCTAGCAGCACTCCACTTTTTGATATCAGACTTTCCAAACAAACGAAGATCCTGTGTTGTCGTTGCTCGAGATGCAACTCGGCCATCTTTTTCTTGGGTTCCTAGACTGCTATTTTACGCCCTAAACCGAGGTACTACACCGCCTGTCCTTACAGAACTACATTATAAATCTGCTGCCGTCAAGCTCCCCCCCTCCCCTAGGGGAAGACTGGAGACCCTATCACGAGTGATTTAGAGCAATCTCAGACCTTATTATGCCGTCCATGCATCTATCTGACATACGGAATTGGTTCCTACAGTCACCACCTGTAGAATGGGGCATCATGCAAATCCGAGAGCTCCTAATTGGGGCGTTGCGCCAGGGACCTGTACCGCAACACGTGGCCTTTGTGATGGATGGGAACAGGCGGTTTGCAAAAAGCCATCGGATAGAGACAGTGGAAGGCCATAACCTTGGGTTTGAAGCTCTGGCTAAAGTGAGCCCTCCATGGAAGACGGGCATGCGGAAAAGTTACGGAATGAGCTGACGCGCTTGAGGTTGCCCCCAGATTCTTGAGGTTTGCTACAAATCTGGTGTCAAAGTTGTGACTATCTATGCCTTTAGCGTCGAGAATTTCAAACGGTCAAAATACGAGGTCGATGCTCTGATGGACATGGCAAAAGTCAAACTCTCGCAGTTAACACAGCATGGAGAACTCCTAGACCGTTACGGAGCCAGTATCCGAGTGCTAGGCCAAAGGGAGCTTGTCAAGCCAGATGTGCTCGAAGCTGTCGATCGAGCGGTCAAGATGACTAGCGGAAACAACAAGGCCATACTGAACGTCTGCTTCCCCTACACGTCTCGTGATGAGATTACAACAGCGATCCGCAACACCGTGATTGACTACTCGAAACCCATTCCTTCTCTCCCACGACCTTTCTCGGAATCCCACATAACCCACACAATTCGCGCCCGCCATCTTTCCGCCGCTTCGGAAAGAATACGAGGGAATTCTCCATCTTCCGGGGGTACATCTGACACTGAAGGTTCGACGACTTCGTCGACGACCCTCCACCCTGAGTCGCCACCGGAAGAAAATTTCATTTCTGGCGACAAATTGGATTTAAAGACTCGAGAGTCGTATCCGGATCCCGAGAGCATTACGGCAGAAACGCTGAACGAGCATATGTACACAGGTGGTTTGCCGCCGCTGGATCTGTTGGTTAGGACATCCGGAGTCGAAAGACTCAGTGATTTCATGCTCTGGCAGTGCCATCAAGACACCGAGATTGTGTTCCTGGAAACCCTGTGGCCAGAGTTTGACCTGTGGACATTCTTGCCCGTATTAGTGGAATGGCAATGGAGAAGGAAAAAGGAAGGTGAGAGAGAACGAAGTGCGCCTGGCAAGGTTAGAAGGGCCTCGAAAAGCAAGAGCTGTTGAGTGAGCGATAAATTTCCGCCAAGCTTACCTATATCTGATCGTGCGTTTCGAGCGTTGATTGAGGAGAACCATCGTTTTAGCGTTTGACCAAGAAGGAACGGTCACATCCAGATTTGACAACATTCGTCTGAGTGGATAGCAAGTCTCCAGATTCTCCATATCCATATATATCCATATGTACAATAAGAATAAGAAACAGCCCGTGAGCTGTTCAGAACGCAAGTACTCCGTAGCACAGTATGTGCAGTGAGTGGTAGGGCTGCATCGGCTTGGCACTGGCAGGGCTGGAACGCTGGCTAACACCTTACACAGTCCCTTAGCGTGCTGTAACTTGTTTCGCACCCTCGTCCAAAGGATTCAGCCTCTCGTCATTGCCACCACTACTAAACATGACTAGTTGCAATCCTTCAGATGAAGGATGCGCCAGCCTGCAACTTGTTCTTTCCCTATCTTATGGTTATAATTCTTCTCCTCGTCTTTACAATAACAATCATGTTGACAGCTGCTAACAGGGAAAACATACTGCTTCCCAACAACTTGCAAGACGGGGGCGAGGCTAAACGTGAAAAGTCGAGCCAACCAACACAATTCACTTGGAAGCCCGCCCTTGAACATCTGGGGTCAATGCTTTCTTGAGCGGACCAATTGTGATAGATGGCTCCTGACTTCATACCCGTCTTCAGCAGGTCCCCACGATGATGTTGTCCCAGGGCAAACTGAAGCGTACTCTATGTGTTGTTTTTACTCTCTTTCTTGCTGTCTCCACTGTTCTGGTACTCAGGGCCGACTTTTTTGAGTGGCCACGATCCATTCGCGACCCAGAACCTCAACCTCCCCCTAAGCCAATATACAAACCTAAGCCTGATCCAGCGCCTCCCATAGTCGACAGTTTCCCCCTCGCCGCTACTGCGAAAACCCCCTCGGATCTTCCCAATAAACCGACATGGAACAGTCCTCCAGAGCCACATGTCCCAGAGAAGACTCCCCTGTTCATCGGCTTCACGCGCAATTGGCCCCTTCTACAACAGGTTGTAGTCTCCTACATCACAGCCGGTTGGCCACCGGAAGACATTAATGTT
>JAABUL010002451.1_pt1 | contig 30715 bp, 25 predicted proteins | sample 5559151 | NCBI WGS metagenome assembly JAABUL01 (sample SAMN10711876, study PRJNA513368) | rock metagenome | isolation source: Antarctica rocks | place: Antarctica: Victoria Land, Pudding Butte sud
TGTCAAGGATTCACATCTATTACCTTTGGTAACTAGCTTAAAAAGCTGTGAAAGCTTTTTGCTTTGGTAACTGGATCATATTTGCAATTTTTTACCACATATGGACCCGAATCAATGAATAGACATTACTTGCATTACATTGTGATGCACGTGATGCAAGTAATGTATGAATATGAATTACACATCATCATTTTGTTCACAAAATGTGTTAGGGCAATGTTGTGACTAATAATCCACTAATCGTGTTACCAAAGCAAACAGATTTTTAATCTATCGATTGACATCTCAGCTGGTCCTTTGACTAATCGAAGATTAGTCACAACATAGCTAGTTTCAATCAACTAACGTTTCACATTTAACAATCCAGTTGCCAAAGGTAACAGCTTTTTTTATCAATCAACTCACGTTTCAACACAACTTGGTTGTGTTATTTTGTTTACAAAATTATCATGTTATAACCAATCTTTGGACTCATCGAAGATTAGTCACAACATCGCTTGCGATGTGTGGATTGGTTAAAGGATTGGTTGTTGAAATGTCAATCGATTAATTAGAAAGCTGTTTGCTTTAGTGACTCGATTAGTCGTCAACTTGGTTGTGTAACACATTGTGATGTATCAATTGCGACAAACAAACTCTAATGAAATAACAGGTGTTATAGACGAAGTTTATGTAAAGCTTGTCTTATACAGGCAATAAGTGGCTCAAGTGAATAAGGAAATTAAGAAACTTATTTTCGAGAGAAACCTGTTTCTTAACGAGCACCAATGACACAATCTGTTAGCAAGCCTGGCACAAAAACTTTGAATTTTGCTTGTCTCTTGAAACAAGTAGCAACTGAAAAGCAAGACTTTTACCTTTGTAAGAACATTAGTAGACTTGCAAAAGGTCACGACAGTAGGTAGAAAACAGACTGTTTTTTTTTAAGATCGGTGACATAAAAACAAGATCAGTAGGCAACCCCACCCAGGTAGGTCTAGATAGCTCAGTTGGTTAGAGCAAAGGACTGAAAATCCTTGTGTCGGAGGTTCGAGTCCTCCTCTAGACACTCGGATAACAAGAAACAATCCACTTACCGTGAGCGGCTTTCTAAGTTACTTACCAAAGTAAAGATCTACACAACTAATCTTGTCACATTGCAGACAATGTTGTGACTAATCTTCGATTAGTGAAAGGATTAAAAATTTGATATGTCAATCGATAGATTAAAAATTTGAAATGTAAATCGATTGATTCTTGAATATGAAACTTAAAAAGCTGTTACCTTTGGTAACTGGATTAGTTGTGTCACACATGATGATGTTCTCATTTATTATTTCATACATCACTTGCATCACATTCTGATGCACGTAATGTCTAATCTCCTTAGTCTCCTTAATTTATGATAAATACACACAGATGGGTATATAGCTCAGTTGGTTAGAGCATCTGGCTTTTAACCTGATGGCCGTAGGTTCAAGTCCTACTATACTCATAACCATCTTTGACAACTCAACACGAGAAAATCCATAAATGATGGTTTCTGAGTTTTCTAAGCAACTTACAAAAACTTACAAGGAGGTGTGGCCGAGTGGCTTAAGGTATTGGTTTGCTAAATCAGCGCGACAAGAAGGGATAGACTACAATGTGGTGCGACTCCACGTGATGCAATCCCTCATCACACCTAGCACAGGCAAAGCAGAGGAGCAATCCATGACTTTGAAGCCCTGAAGCCCTTTTTTATTCTCCACCTGTTTGTAACCCCTGGCAAATTTGTTTATAATCTCTCTAATAGAAAAAGACAACCCATTGGCTCTCACTTTGCCTTCCATCGTGTGCATCACGTGCATCACAATGTGATGCAAGTGATGGTAAAGTGTAAGAAATGATGTTGACAGTTTATAACTGACTTAGTTGAGACAAGTGGTATAGAAAGTGCGTTCTTCTGTGTTGTTTTTTCAGTCACTAAGAATTGCTGGGTAAGAGATCCTCTATAGGGTCCGCCTCTTGAAGGAACAATCAATGAACCGTTAAAGAGACTTGGTAGAAAATCGAAGAAAGAAAAGAAACAGCTCGACTTTGCCTTCCATCACATCAGCAAATAGATTTTCAAAAGGACTGGAGGCGTCCCTGATTTTGCCGTCTCCGCAGGAGAAATGTCCTAACCAAGTATAAGCGGGTTTCCTTCTCGAGTGGTTGAGCACATCGCAGTAGATTTCTTGAATTGAGGGGTCTTACTAATAAGTAATAAATCTCATATCAAAGTTGAGAAGTTTTGTTGCCGATTACTCATCTTAGATTCTCAAGCGTGAGACATAAGTCTTTACAGAATCACTTTGTTTATAACTGGATTAGTTGAAGACTGGTGATGATGTTACAATTTGTAGATAACTAAGTAGCGTGTAACTAACTAGTTGTCCCCTAAACAAGATTAACAACATCAACAACTTGCATCACATCGTGATGCACGTGATGCAAGTGATGTTATAGATGAGAAGATGTGCAAATAGTGAAGTCTGTGTAACTTGGAAATCTCATGTTGTTCCCACTTAAGTTATAAGAATAAGTCTAAACTCTTTTTCAAAACGCGGGAGAGACTCCTTTAAGGGAGTCGATCGCAACATGAGCGTAGGAGTCCTGACAAAAGCAAGTCCCGCACATAGTTGACACAAAATCTGTCATGTTACCTAGTAACGCAAGAAACACAATCTCTGGATGTGTCGCTCTCCTAAGAAAAAACAAGCGGCTGATTGACCCACCGTCATCCTTGTTCTTGATTTCTGGAGAAATCTCGTACCCATACTTTGCAGGCAATTGCAGGCAAAGTGATAAGGGGTTTATGTAGTTTTAGAGTGTCTTCTATCAATCTTGAAGATTGGTTGTCAGCCGACATCAGGACAGAGAGGCAAACTCGCCTGTTGCTATATGCACAATATGGAGAGCAACGAGGGTTTGCTTTACGAGCCGTGTGCGATGAAAGTTGCTCGCACGGTTCACAAGGTGGATATACCTGCACAATCTGCATAAGACAATCGTTGACCCCGCAACGTCGAATATTGTTTGCTTTTTTTTTTACTAAAGTCAATGCCAACACCTTTAATCAAAAAAAGAGAGACAAGCTGACTTGCAAGTAAAAACTCGACTTGCTCACTTAATCACCTTGTAACAAAGTGAAAAGGGTGAAAGGATTCTCGAAGGTGAGACGTAAGTCAACTATTTCTCGAATGAAAGACGTAAGTTGACTGATTGACATTGACATATCATTTTGGGATTCTATTTCCCTAAAGGGGCAGATTGCCCAATAATGACAAAAAGGTATTAATAGCTGTTGGGTTGTCAACGGTAAAATGCGGGGTATCAACTCGAGAGACTGACGGCAGTAAAAACATCTGTGCAGCAAAGACGCCTTAACACGTACAACATTCTTTGTACCAAGGGTTCGAATCCCTTCACCTCCGTTTGTACGATAGGTCAGGATATAACTGCGGCTGTCCCCTCAGGTGTGAAACGGTTGAATGTCGTTCACGCAAAACCTTTGGAATTGTAGCAATTGTCACTCATGATTTTATTCTTTATCCTTTTAATACTTTTGTTCTTTGTGTTTTTTGAATGATGTTATTGTTTTAATAATCTTCACGTAATTGTTATAGAGAGTGTAAAGTTGCTACTTTAAATCTATATAGGCTTACATTACACGATAATTTTGTCTACAAAATGTGTAGAGCAATGTGTGAATTAGTTAAAGGACCAGTTGATATGTCCATCGATTGATTAAAAATGCTGTTACCTTTGGTAACTGGATTCTTGAATATGAAACTTAAAAAGCTGTTATAAATAAATAAGTTAAACGCAATAAAAATGGGGGTGTAGTTCAGAAGGTAGAATGTATGCTTTGCACGCATAAGGTCATCGGTTCGAAGCCGGTCACCTCCATTTGAGGCTGCTCTATCACTTAGCCGTTACCAGCTTTGCAAGTAGAATCAGGTACAGCAAAATGCAAACTCATTACATCGTCTAGACCATGTAAAACCATTAAGGGATTACACATGACGTGATGCACGTGATGCAAGTGATGTATCAATTAGGCATCAACACAACTAATCTTGTCACATCATCATTTTGTAAACAAAATGAAGGTAGCGATGTTGTCACCAATTTAAAATTGGTTGAAAGATTAGTCAAAGGACCAGTTGATATGTCAATCGATAGATTAAAAATTTGATATGTCAATCGATTGATTAAAAAGCTGTTACCTTTGGTAACTGGATTGGTTAAAAGGGTTTATCTTGCATCATAAAATAATGTGAAGTGGGAAGGTTTGCCGAAGTAATGCTAGGCGTCGTGACAAACTTTGTAAACCGTTGGTTGTTTTCAACTAACCACAAGGACATTGGTACTCTTTATCTTATGTTTGGGGCATTTTCTGGAATACTGGGAACCTGCTTTTCTGCCTTAATAAGGATCGAGCTGTCGCAGCCAGGAAATCAAATATTGGGCGGCAACTACCAGCTCTACAACGTTATAATAACAGCGCACGCCTTCCTTATGATTTTCTTCATGGTTATGCCTGCCATGATTGGAGGGTTTGGCAACTGGTTCGTTCCAATTCTCATTGGTGCGCCTGACATGGCGTTCCCGCGCCTCAACAACATAAGCTTTTGGCTGTTGCCACCTTCGCTGTTTCTCTTGTTAAGCTCGGCCCTCGTCGAGGTAGGAGCAGGAACCGGATGGACGGTCTATCCTCCACTAAGCAGCATTGCTAGTCACTCCGGTGGGGCCGTAGACTTAGCCATCTTTAGCCTTCACCTTTCCGGAATTAGCAGCATTTTAGGTGCAATAAACTTTATCACTACCATTTTTAATATGCGTGGTCCTGGCATGACAATGCACAGATTGCCGCTCTTTGTGTGGTCAGTACTTATAACCGCCTTTCTGCTGTTGCTATCGTTGCCGGTGCTAGCAGGTGGAATCACAATGCTGCTGACCGACAGGAATTTCAACACAACCTTCTTTGACCCTGCAGGAGGTGGTGACCCCATCTTGTTCCAACATCTGTTTTGGTTCTTTGGTCACCCAGAAGTGTACATCTTGATACTTCCTGGCTTTGGGATAGTGAGTCATGTAGTGTCCACCTTCTCCAAAAAGCCAATTTTTGGATACCTGGGAATGGTTTATGCAATGCTTTCTATTGGGGTGTTGGGATTCATAGTATGGGCTTAATTTGATGGGCCCCTTGCTGCGTGAGCGGTGAGCGACAAGGTATTACAACTTTTGTTGAGACACCTGTTTTTATCAGGTGTTTTACATGATGATGTAGTGCCGAGAATTTTGCTATATGCTGGAACCGCCTAAAGCTAAAAGTCCGCTGATCATATTATTGATCAACCGGTAAAATCTATTAGATACACAACTAGGTTGTGTAATGGCCAATCAGCAGGAAACTGTGACATAAGTTATTAACCATATTACATGCAGAGTCAAATAACAAAAATAACCACAGGATCCTCAGAGACTATACGCAAAACAGCTTTTAATTTCTCAGATTACAGAGAAAGACTAGTCTCCCACAAAAAGTCAGGCAAGATCGACCCAGCCTTTCTGGAATGGCTTGTTGGCTTCTCAGAGGGAGATGGTTCTTTTATTGTAAGCAAAGGTCGCATGTTTTTTATCATCAATCAAAAGGAAGAGAAGGTTTTGCACCGCATTAGAACAGAGCTGGGGTTTGGCAAGGTGTCTACCTACAACACCTACTCGCGTTTTATTGTAGCTGATAGGGACAACATAGAAAGGTTGATACATCTCTTCAATGGCAATCTAGTTCTCCACAAGACAAATTCACGATTTGAATTGTGGTTACAAAGCTGGAATCTCTCGTCCAGAGAGCAGAGAAGAGTAATCCCTCTCTCTCAAAATCAGCTACCGTCTTTTGATAACAATGGTTGGTTGTCTGGATTTACAGACGCAGATGGCTGCTTCAATGCGGTGCAAACAAGAGACTCTAGATACAGTCTTGGATGGCGGCTCCGTCTGCGATTTATCCTGGATCAAAAGTCTGAAAAGGACTTGTTAGAGAAGGTAAAAAACCTTTTCGGGTCAGGAGTTATAAGTCGACGTCGAGAGGTGGATGACATGTGGAGGTTTACCTGCACATCTATTCTTAGTCATCAGGTGGTTACCAATTACTTTACCAGGTATCCACTTAGAACTGTCAAAAAGGTGTCATTCCTGAGTTTTGTTTCTCTTCTTCGTTACATTACAACTAGACCTGTTCTACTCTGGGAGGGTAAGGTGTTGAAACGAGTAGAGAATTTGATAAAGAAAATCTCGTAGAAATTGCAATTAATTTACAGATTGCATGTTTCTTTCACTTGTAAAAAACATGCAATCGGTAACACAAATTGTTAAAAAGTTGAAGATAGAGTCCGGTCGGCAGACGAAAGCTGCCGAGATTTGCATCACATGTACACTGTAGGGCTGGACATAGACACCCGTGCATACTTTACGGCTGCTACAATGATTATTGCGGTACCGACTGGTATAAAAGTGTTTAGTTGGATTGCAACAATGTGGGGAGGTAGTATTGAGTTTAAAACACCAATGCTGTTTGCTATAGGATTTATCTTTCTGTTTACAATTGGTGGATTGACTGGTGTTATTCTAGCAAACTCAGGAATTGACATCGCACTTCATGACACGTACTATGTGGTTGCACACTTTCACTATGTACTTTCAATGGGAGCTGTCTTTGCCCTATTTGCAGGTTTCTACTACTGGATTGGCAAGATATCTGGGTTGCAATATCCAGAAACATTGGGGCAGATACATTTTTGGATCTTCTTTCTAGGTGTCAATATTACCTTCTTTCCAATGCATTTCCTTGGACTAGCAGGAATGCCCCGCAGGATACCTGACTACCCTGACGCATTTGCTGGTTGGAACGCAGTGGCCTCTTATGGTAGTTACTTGTCCGTCTTAGGAGCGGTTTTCTTCTTCTATGTTGTCTATAAGACACTTACTGGCAATGCTCGATGCGGCCGTAACCCCTGGGAAACAACTCCGGGCGTGTCGCCAACTCTAGAGTGGATGGTTGGGTCACCCCCCGCCTTCCACACCTTTGAGGAGATACCAGCAATTAAGGAGTAATCATTTTAGAGACAACATAATCACATCACACTTTTTATACATAATTTTATCATGAAATGATGGTACATGGTGATGTGCAAATACCTGTGATTGATCACCCCTGGCGACACCTTAAGATATGGGATTGCCACTGATATGGAGTAGTGATATCTCTGCGTCTGAATTGATACATCACTTGCATCACATTGTGATGCAAGTGATGTATCAATTCAGACGCAGAGATATCACTAGACGGGTGTTGATTAGCGAAGCTAATGTAAATACACAAAATTGTATGGATAACGGTGCTATCACTTTTGAAAACACTTGTAACTAATTGATAATTTTGTTTACAAAATGACACAACCAAGTTGTGTTGAAACGTGAGTTGATTGATTAGAAAAGCTGTTACCTTTGGTAACTGGATTGTTAAATATGAAACGTGAGTTGATTGAAAAAGCGATGTGAAAAGATTAGTCTGAACATTGCTTGCAATGTTGTGACTAATCTTCGATTAGTCAAAGAGTTGGTTAAAAAGACTGGTAATAACAAATATTTTGTTTACAAAATAATGAAACGTAAGTCGGGTGATTCGTAAAAAGCTTGGGTAACAGGATTGGTGTAAAATTATGTATCTGATATAGGGTAACCAACTTACAGGGCCCTTAGTTTAAAGGTAAAACACGTTGCTCATAACAACGAAGATGTAGGTTCAACCCCTACTAGGCCCACCTCCACTGATTTTGTGCTGATAATTAACTTTAATCTAGGTTATTTTCGTAGATGCGACAAAGAACAGATGCCATAACTAAAGCGGAGAAGAGAAATGGTTGTCTCGTCAGGCTCATGATCTGAAGAAAGTAGGTTCGATTCCTACCTCCGCGCTTTCTACATCCATGTGATAATCTTATATGGTCATTATTATGCATCTTGCTAGTGAAGTTTTAGAATATCTTATGACAGCTACTAAACAACCTAGGGTAACTAAACTTGTAACCAAGTTAGTTGTGAAGGTATATGGTAAGCTCAACAACTGACAAGCTGATATGTCATTCCATGGTACAGGACCGACGTAAACTGTTTTCGGCGGGGTAGTTTAGTGGTTAGAACAGTGGAATCATACTCCACATGTCGTGGGTTCGAACCCCACCTCCGCTCGTTCCATTTCATACGAGGTATAATACAACGTCATACATCACATCGTGATGTGTAAGACGATGTAGATTGCCACCTAACAAGCAACGGTTGCGTCGTTCTAGCTGCGTGATATTTCCGAAGAGTTTCGATCTACAGAAACATGACACAACAACTCCCTATCTGGACTGACATTGTCACTGCAATACAGGGTTATGCCTTGTTTTAGGGTGTTTTTAAAATCTACTTATGTTTAAAACAAGGTGAAAACTATTACTAATTAACCAACGCCTTGATTTTTTAACCTTTTGATTGATTTAACCCCTTGATTTTTTTAATGCCTTGATTCTTTGTAAGAAAGCATGTCCCACCCGATCCCTTTCCGAACTCGACTAGTGAAACTGCTTTCTGCCCCACGTACTGCCATAAGCGGGAGACAGGGCAACAGTCAGGGCATTGAACTTATCTCCTTACCTAATTCTCTAACCCCGTAGACAAAGTGAAACCCCTTTCCCTTACCTATACAATGTATACGATCACCTGCCATGACAAAATAAAATAAGGGTACAACCATTATGAATTAGAAAACTCTTGACACTTTATCATCACTTGCATCACAATGTGATGCACATGATGGAAGGCAAAGTGATAACATCATTATTAAAAAAAAAATGATTATATTGTCACCGGTCTTTTGATTAATCTTCGGATTAGTCAAAGCATCAGTTGAGATGTCAATCGATAGATTAAAAATTTGATATGTAAATCGATTGATTAAAAAGGGTGTTACCTTTGGTAACTGGATTCTTGAATATGAAACTTAAAAAGCTGTCATAACTGGATTAGTCGTTAACTTGGTTGTGTAACACATCGTGATGTATTATATGATAGTAAAGGGTGCAACAGGGTGACACTTTCGGTAATAGGTGGATCAAGCCAAACAAAGGATGGGTGTCTGAGTGGTTTAAAGTACCGGTCTTGAAAACCGGCATACCTAAACGGTATCGGGGGTTCGAATCCTCCCTCATCCGAAGAAACTAAAGACACTACCCACCTGGTGACACTTTACTTGACAAAGGGTGATTAGCTCAATTGGCAGAGCGACTCGCTTACAACGAGTAGGTCAGTGGTTCGACCCCACTATTACCCAATAATTTGTCAACCAATGCGATTAGCGAAGGTAACAAGAAACATCATTAATGTCTCTAATGTCTCTGTTAAAATCTAGCAACAGAGTTAACTAAATCTAGTTGCTTTGCTTACAAAGTAATGCAGAGCAATGCAATGCATTGCATTGCAAAGCAATGCAGAGTAATGCAATGCAGAGTAATGCAATGCTAAGTAATGCAAAGCAATGCTAAGTAATGCAAAGCAATGCAAAGTAATAAGATTGTCATATTTATTACAACGGCTTTGATACGGTAGCCGCACTTCGTTTATCACTTTCTCCCTGAGTTGGTAGTGACCGGTAGCACCAAGTGTGTCACCAATCAATCGATTCACATTTCAACTGGTCTTTTAACTAATCCAGTTACCAAAGGTAACAGTTTCTTAATCAATCAACTCACGTTTCATATTCAAGAATCCAGTTACCAAAGGTAACACCCTTTTTAATCAATCGATTTACATCTCAAATTTTTAATCTATCGATTGACATCTCAACTCGTTTTTTGACTAAAAGCTAATATCACACATTTTGTTTAAAGAATCCTCACCTGATAAGATTAATGATGCAATGTAAAACCAACAACTTACGCATCACTTGCATTACATTGTAATGCACGTGATGTCATGGCTCATTTTCCCAGCGGATATGGTGGAATTGGTAGACACACTAGGTTTAGGCCCTAGGGGCAACAGCCTTGCGGGTTCAAGTCCTGCTATCCGTAACCAACTTCGATCTCCTCCTGTGATTACAACTGTCGTATTACGAATGTGTCACCAATGGTATTATTGTGTGAAAACAAGGCTGTTACTAATCTTATCGCATGATTATGTTATAATCAATTAATCGATTGACATCTCAACTGGTCCTTTAATCAATCTTTGATATGTTATAACATCGCTTTTTTCAATCAACTAACGCTTTATATTTAACAATCCAGTTACCAAAGGTAACAGCTTTTCTAATCAATCAACTCACGTCTCATATTCAAGAATCCAGTTACCAAAGGTAACAGCTTTTTTTATCAATCAACTCACGTTTCCACACAACTTGGTTGTGTTATTTTGTAAACAAAATAATGATGTCACCAGATTGGTTAAAGGCCTAGTTGAGATGTCAATCGATTAATTAAAAAACTGTTACCTTTGGTCACTGAATTAGTTGAAGATTGGTGACACATTGCTTGCTTCATTAGCGAAGGTAATAACAAACATATTGTTTTACAAAATAATCATGTAAACAATAACATCTGAGTGAGATTCTGTTAACATCTATTAACTACTTTAATTAAATCGAAACAAATTGGTGTCAACTACTCAAGCTGTTAACCTTGCAATATACATTACACACAATACATCCAATGTGGTAGCAATCGAAGTTTTGAAAATCTGTTGACTTTGTTCACCATCATGTAGTGAAAAACTTGACACATCCATTGTTTGCATCACAATGTAATGTGAAACCATCGAAAAAGTAATAAGAGGTGAAGCTGCGTATTGTTTCTGATATTGTGCAATATTACAAGAAAAAGCCTACCCCTCTCGAGATTATATCTCACTTGATGTACCATTACCGCAACTAGTGGCTGTCAAAGGTATTGTGTTATTAAAGCAGTGGAAAGCAAAAAATAAAACTGTGTGTCTAAAAATAAAACAGGATGATAGTGCAAACAACAGTCCTGAAACGGCGAATATAACTTAGTAGGTTAAAGTGCCAGACTGTGACTTTGGAAACATGGGTTCAATCCCCGTTATTCGCCCACAATGAGCAGATCTAAGAGTGTGATTCTAGTCGGACAGAGAATTATGTATCGTGTAACATTACTCAAGATCATTCATACATCACGATGTGTTACACAACCAAGTTGTTTCCATAAACTCACGTTTCACATTTAACAATCCAGTTACCAAAGGTAACAGCTTTTTTAATCAATCAACTCACGTTTCATATTCAAGAATCAATCAACTCACGTTTCCACACAACTTGGTTGTGTTATTTTGTTTACAAAATAATGATGTGTAATTTCTTTATAATTCAAGAATATAGTAGTCCAATAGTCTAGTAGTGTAGTAGTGAAACGCAAAAAAAACTATGCAGTAAAGATATAACAGAATTTTGTTACACTACGTGGTTATGTTTGAGTGTTTCTAGTTTTAATTTTTCATAACACTTTCTAGAAAGACATATGGCAAGGTGGATAAGGTTTACCGGAATAATAAATTTCTCTAAAGAAAGCAAATTACTAAGATACGTTGTTGACAGGGTGTAGCGCAGCCTGGTAGCGCACCTGTTTTGGGAACAGGAAGTCATAGGTTCAAATCCTGTCACCCTGAAAATCTATTGTTGAAGAAACAGGTTTGCAACACAGAAATGGCTTGGAAACAACTTGTATCTGTTGTGATATCTAGATACAACTAAAAATACAAAGTTAAACACAGTGACAAGTTATGGAGAAAACCTTAATAAGAGTAACTCTCAAATCCTTCGAGCAGCCTGCTATTGAAGCTGCTCTTGCCAAGTTGATTCAACTGGCACAACTACAAGATTCCATTACAACTATGTTGTGTAATAACACAACTACGTCAACTATGTTGTGTGACACATTTCCAAAAAGGCAAAGCAAATGGTCTTGCACCGCCCTTCCACCCTCACATAAAAAATTCACGGTTTTAAGATCTCCTCACATAGACAAAAAGTCACGGGAACAGTTTTCACAAATAAGTCGAGCAGCCACTATGTGTCTACGCCCCGTGACAGCAAAGATGGTTCCCCTCTTGCTAGCTCTCCTTAGAAACAGCCAGCTAGTGGGTGTGCAACTGAGAGTAAGAGTTGTTTCGGCAACACCCCTTTATCATGAGTCTTGAGATTAAAATTAAAATCAGTAGATAGGAGGTAACAACTAACTTTTAGTTTGTTATTTTCCATGCCGATAGACTTAACCACTTAACCACAAAAGGACAACAAGGACAACAAGGACAACAAGGACAACAAGGACAACAAGGACAACAAGGACAACAAGGACAACAAGGACAACAAGGATAACAACGTCCTCTCCTGCCCTGCAAAAAGAGAAATGTATGATAATGTACAGGGACAGACAGACAATGACATATAAGAAAATCTGTTTGCTTTGGCGACTGCATTAACTCAATTAATTGCATCAACTCGATTAAAAAACTAGTTACTTTCTCCACCATCATGACGTCACCAATAGTTACCCTTGGTAACTGGATTGGTCTTGACATCATCATTTTGTTTACAAAATGACACAACCAAGTTGTGTTGAAACGTGAGTTGATTGAAAGAGCAATGTCACACATTGTTTACAATTTACATCGCTTGTTTCATTTTGTAAAAAAAATGGTCCTGTTATAACCAATCTGGTTACATCGCTTGCGATGTGTGGATTGGTTAAAGGATTAGTCTTTACATTGCCAGCAATGTGTGGATTAAAAAGCTGTTTGCTTTGGTCACTGGATTAGTTGTCAACTTGGTTGTGTAATACATCGTGATGTATCAATTACACCTCACATCATCATCTCATACATCACGTGCATCACAATGTGATGCACGTGATGTCATTACTTTGCCTGCAAAATGTAAGAAATAATATTGACAGTTTATAACTAACTTACTACCACCCTGGGGTATAGCAACAGCCATTAATCGTTTTGAGTAATTTTTGTATATATTGCTGGGTAGGTAAGTACAACGAAACCAAACAAATGATCTATATATTAAGTGCTAGTTTAAAAGACACTCATCCGTTGTGGCGAGCCTTATGCAAGGTATATGGAATAAATAAAGTATTGTCTAGTCAAATCTGCGATGACTTAGGGATTAGCCGAAGGGTGAAAACCAATCAACTCGCCCCTTCGCAGATCGACTTGCTTAATCAGGTGGTTCCACAAGACTACCTCACAGGGGCCGAACTCCACGCACAACTTCGGCAGAAGTTGGCAAGATTGACTGCCATCTCTAGTTACAGAGGAATTCGCCATTCACAGGGACTGCCAACGCGCGGACAAAGAACACACGGCAATGCGCAAACGTCCCGTAGGGGTTTGATGAAGAGGTTTGGGGGGGCTCAGCAGAGACGTATGCCGGTAAAGAGCCAAAAAAGGTAAGACAATACCTTATATAGGTTTTGGGTACCGGCAAACGGCAACCCACATTGGCCATCACATTGCAAGCAATGTGACACATTGCATGTTTCATTAGCGAAGCTAATACATAACCTATTCGACTAATCCAGTGACCAAAGGTCACTGGATTAGTTACAGATTGGTTACAACATCGCAAGTTTGATACATCACTTGCATTACAATGTAATGCATGATGTTTGAAGTTTTACAATCTATTAGCGAACATCACGTGCATCACAATGTGATGCAAGTGATGTCTAGAGGCTAATGATATAAAAACATCACCTGATAAGATTGGTGAGACACAAGAAAGTCACTAAGCAAACAAGCTGCACTAATCACTTTGCCTGCAAAGTGATAGAATTGCATAAAATAACAACAATAAAAACAAGATCCTCGAGACGAAATCCATACACTACACACTATCATTTCTTACACTTTGCAGGTAAATAACGTAGTTGTTTCTATCAACTGACGTTTCCACACAACTTGGTTGTGTCAATTTGTAAAAAAAATAATGATGTGTAATTAATACATCACGATGTGTTACACAACCAAGTTGACAACTAATCCAGTGACCTTTGGTCACTGGATTAGTAAAAAGATTAGTTGTGTTGATGTCTAAGATAATGGTCTCTATGGACTTTACTCACCTACTAGTTACGCAATGTTAATCCCCAAAAAAACCAAATATCGTAAACATCAAAAGCAGAAGGGTGCACGCAAAGCAAGCCAATCCAACACCGTAGAACTTAGGTTTGGTCGATATGGACTGAAAACTGTTGACCATGGCCAAATACATACAAAAACTATTGAAGCTGTAAGAAGAACCATAACACGGAAACTTAAAAGGAGCGGTCAAGTATGGACGCGTGTCTTTCCTGATCGGGTTGTCACCACAAAGCCGGCTGAGGTTAGAATGGGAAAAGGGAAAGGCTCTCCATCGCATTGGGTATGTAGGGTACGGCCAGGGCAGATACTTTATGAAATCGATGGAGTAACAGCCTCCTTGGCAGTGCAAGCTGTGAAACTTGCTCATTATAAGCTTCCAGTAAACACCTGTTTTGTCAAATTGTAGGACTTGACTTGGTATCTCTTTCTACTCAAGTTTATAACTAATCGTTACATTGGAGAATTACCCGTTACATTATCGAAGTTAGTTATAAACTGTCGACATAATTTCTTACACTTTACCATCACTTGCATTACATTGTGATGCATATGATGGAAGGCCAAGTGATTACATCACGTGCATCACAATGCGAAGATCATCATTTTGTAACAAAATGTTTGTTATTATAATAAAATAACCAAGTTGTTTACCATCAATTACATTGTGATGCACATGATGAAAAGCAATTGATGTGTAAAGTTTTTCATGAGCAGCTTTTCAATCCAAGATGAGTTACACAAAGATTTTACAATCAACAGACAATTGAGTCAATTGGGACCAACATCCAGAAACATTCAATAAAGGACACAACCAACAAAATTATGAAGAAACGGTTTATCAAAAGAGCAACACGCCCGTATTTACTAAACCAATTGCCTGAAAATCTCTTTCCTCACGAACCCCTTGGCCAAGCAGAGAGGCGCAAGTTGGCAAAGTCCCATTCTTTCAGTGGCCGTCCGGGAGATGGTAAAGAAAAGGGTCTCTTTTCTGCTGTTACTAAAGAGATGGTAAAAGTTAGACATATTGCAAATTTTCATCAAAAGAAGCGTTGGTCAGAAATAGATACTCTCGAGCAAGGATCGTCTGCTGACAACCCATTTGTGGGTAAAGTTGGTACACACACGGGAACCCCTTCATCTACGTCACATCGTGATGCAGAATATGATGGAACAACTGAATACTTACACTCAATCTTAGAGATAAAAGGAGGAATAGCAAGACAAGATAGGGATAGGTCATCGACCCTCTTGCAACAAATTACAGAGAGGAGAAAAATACGGATTTTATATGGCAATCTCTCAAATAAGGAGTTAGACATCTTAGCCCTAACAGCATCGGCGATGCGTGGAGAAAAATCTCAGAACATGCTCAAGCTATTAGAGAGCCGTCTTGACGTGGTTCTCTACAGAGTTTGTTTCTTTCCTTCTATCAAGATCGCACAACAATGGATTCGCAGGGGGTGTCATGCCATAAACGGAAGAGTTGAAACTGTTGCCGCAAGAATGCTTACCCCAGGAGATGTGATTACACCAACTCGACATCTCCTGCAACCTATTTCAGTTTATTTAAAAAACTACTGGCGCACCTCAGTGGAAGGTGGCCACATCGTTGCAGCCCCCCACCGGTCACTCATGGTAAATGGGACGCAAGAGACTAATGTTAAGAAAGATAAAGATGTTTTTCCTTTCAAAAAAGTGACAAAACTCGCAAATAGACCGCTTCACATAGAGGTATCTTATCGCAGCTTGTCGATAGTCTATTTGTGCCATACACAAAATCTACTACTTCCAGCTACTTTAGACATGGCACAGGGACAGAGGGCGTACACCGAATAGAGGTGTCTTTATCAGCAGTGATATGTGAAAAATTGGGATTGGGCGATCCATTTCTGGTTATCTCATCCCACTTTCACGATGTAATCACATCGTCTAGCTAATCCAGTTACCATTGGTAATAACTTTTTAATCCATCAACTCACGTTTCAGATTCCAGAATCAATTGATTGACATCTCAACAGGTCCTTTAACCAATCCACACATCGCAAGCGATGTAACCAGATAGGTTATAACATCGTAAACGATGTAACCAGATTAGTTAAAACATGGCCTTTTCAATCAACTGACGTTTCACATTTAACAATCCAGTTACCAAAGGTAACAGCTTTTCTAATCAATCAACTCATGTTTCAACACAACTTGGTTGTGACATTGTGTTTACAAAATAATGATGTTCAGACTAATCCAGTTACCTCTGGTAACTGGATTAGTTGAAGATTAGTGACAAACGATATATAACACAACAATTTCCGTTGCTTGCAATGTGACTTTATGAGACCATCTCAAAACCATAGATAGCAGTTGACATCACATGGTAATGGCAACTCAGTAAAAACGCCAACAACACTAAATTATATGTCTAGATCCACTTGGAAGATGCCGTTTTCAGAGGTATCAACTTCCCTTCTTGCAAATTCTCTCAGTACAAGCAAATCAGATAAACCCAAGTTAAAGGTCTGGTCGCGTCGGTCAGTGGTGTTGCCGCATTTCGTCGACAACAGTTTCACTGTACACAATGGTAAAACTTTTGTTCCCATAAAGGTTTCCGAGGGGATGGTTGGCCACAAATTTGGTGAGTTTGCCATCACTCGTAGAAGGGCCGCACATAAAACCAATAGAAAAAAACAGACCAACCGCAAATAGAAGAGCCACCGATAGTTTTAAACTTGTTTAAACTTGCCAAGCTGCATCAGTTTATGACACAACTCCTGACGAGGTCTTATAGTCAGGTTGCCAAAAGCTTAAGGGGACAACTCCTTTCTTCGTAAGTGCAGCCCTGATACACCTTTTAATAGTTTCGCTCACAAAACAGGTTGCCACATTTCTTTGCTTTGCCATGATTAATCTCTTACATATCTTTACTTTGTTACTTTGCAGGCAAAGTAACAAAGTAAAGATATGTAAGACATAAAAACATTGATTGTTGACTTTGCTTGCAAAGTCAGCAATGTGTTACACAACCAAGTTGTGTAGTGGTTTTTATGTTTAAACAAAGTTGTGTGAAACTTCGTAAGACCAAGGCAACTGTAATCGTTGGTTTTACATCACGTGCATCACTATGTGATGCAAGTGACGTATAACACTAGATGGGTAAGCTCACCATAATTTCTTACACTTCACCATCAATCACATTGTGATGCACATGATGGAAGGCCAAATAATAACATCACGATGTCACGTCTCAAGTGTGATAATTCATTTTATTTTAAAGAGTGTCAAAATGGATTCTACTTTATCAAGTATCAAAAGTTTTTTAATTCATGATGGTAACTTTGGTAACTAACTTAGTAACAGGCAAAGACGACGCGTTGACTTTTCGCGCATCGATATGGAGAGAGCGAGAGAATTATAAGCGTATATAATGGTATTATTGAAGGTAATATATTCTCTCGAGACAAATTGTCAATTTTGTGACTAAGAGAACTGGATACCGAGAGAGTCACACACTTTTTGTACATCAATTGCTTTCCATCATGTGCATCACAATGTGATGCAAGTGATGGTAAAGGGTAACCATTTACGCCACTTGGTTGTGTAACACATTGTGATCTATCAAATAATTGGCTGCAAAATAGAGAAGTGACAATCCTGCCACTCTTCACACCTTTCCCCCCTGTTGTAAAATTGTAAAAGAAACAAGGAGAAAGATAGGATTGCAAATAGAGGTAATAGTCACCACAATGGTCAAGACAAAGTAATTGTTACCATTACATTGACTGCAACTGTGTCATGTCACTTGGTTGTATTATGATTCTATCTCTTCAAAGCAACTTGCTTTTTTCACTCCATACAAAATTATATAAAGTTATACAAACTTATATGAAATTATGAGTCTACCTCTTGACTGGGACAAGAACGGAAGAATAACTGTTGATTGATCTAAACCAACTTATACAAATATGAGTCTATCTCTAGATAGGGGCAAAAGCGGAAAAATAACTGTTGATTGATTATAAATGTGATACGTCAGCTGATTGATTCTCACTAAGACTCTTTAAACCTGGGCAGCAAAACTTAAGAGGGTTTGAAAGAGGGTTTAGACATGACATTGTCATGTTATATAGGTTTTCACGAGAAATCACGGTATGCACATCACATTGTTCACTTGGCATTTAAAGTAAATACATTATAGTAATCACCATTGGGAATTCAACTTGATGTGTCACTATAAAAGAAACAAGAAGAAACACCAAAACAAGCTCCGCATCAACGTGTGGACGCACAAATAAACAAGAGTTTGATCCTGGCTCAGGGTGAACGCTAGCGGCAGGCCTAACACATGCAAGTTGAACGACATTGACACGTTCCGTGTTTTGACACATTTCGTGTCAATGCAGTAGCAGACGGGTGAGTAATGCGTAAGAATTTACCCCCCACCCCGGTCTAAGGAGGGGCAGCAACAGCTATCCACGCCGAATCCCGGATAAGCATCGATGCAAAAGGCCAACCAGCTAGTGGGGGATGAGCTTGCGTAGGATTAGGTAGTTGGTGAGGTAAAGGCTGCACCAAGCCGAAGATCCTTAGCCGGTCTGAGAGGATGGCCGGCCACACTGGGACTGAGACACGGCCCAGACGCCTTCGGGCGGCAGCAGTGAGGAATCTTGGACAATGAGCGAAAGCTTGATCCAGCCATGCCGCGTGGGGGAAGAAGGCTAGATTGGTTGTAAACCCCTGACCCCAGGAGAGATTGTGACACAACTTGGGGGAAAAGTCCCGGCTAATAAAATTGGCCCATGGGGGGGTGACCCCTCATGCAAACTTGGCTCATAACGGTGAAACCCTAACGGAGGAGGCGGCAGTGACATTGACCAATCGTCAATGTTACTGGGTGGGGTATTGCATATCTTATCACATCATTAAAATCCTTTCACTATTTTCTTGAATCACAACGTAAACAAAATGTTCGTTATTAGCTTTGCTAATTAATTCATCACTTGCATCGAACAAGCGATGTTGTAAATTTACTTAAAAGATTGATAATACATTTTAGAATCACGCGACTTACGTCTCATATTTGAGATGTTAATCGCGTGATCTGATATTGATAGGTATGCGTAAAATGATCTAGTACAAAATTGACTTTATCTATAAACCCACCCCCAGACGAGGGCAATACCGTGGGAAGTCTACTCAATGAAAACAGATCTGCCAAATGTTTTTTCCAACCAATCCTCTAATTGGTGACAACATTGCTCTTTCATCTTATTTTAAAAATAATGATGTTGAGACTGTTAAAACCAATTCTCAGAGGTATCTTCACAATGTGAAGAGATTGGTAACACACTTAGAGACACGGGCACTGCCGGCCCTATTGCCACAAATTCTTATCAACAATTATCACTCAAAACAAGTGGCACTGACCCCTCTGCAACATGCTGTCGTCGTGGGGGGCCTTCTAGGAGACCTCCACATACAGAAAACTACCGCATCCACACAGCGCTGTCGGTTGCGTGTGTGCCACAATATAGCTCAGAGAGACTATGTTGACAGGAAGTATGCGGCGTTGAAGGAACCGTTCTGTAAAGGCGTTAAGCCACCACATGAAACGGCAAGGCCAGGAGAATACGTATTCTACACAATGTACAGGGACGAGTTTCTCCCATACAGAGATGAGTGGTACAGAGATAATGGCAGTGGGCTTAGGAAGAGGGTCCCCAATACAATTGACACCCTGTTGGTGGACCCAATCTCGTTAGCTGTTTGGTACTTGGATGACGGCACAAAAAGAAATGACTCAGACGCGTGCCGATTGGCGACTCAGGGCTTTTCACTCCAAGAGAATAAGGCCTTGAGCAATTGCCTCTGGACAAACTTTGCAATTCATGCGTCGATTGACACATGGATACTTGCAAGGGCGAGAGAGCCACTGTATGGGCTTTCTATTCAAAGCAAGTCTGGAGGATACAAGAGGGTAAGCCAACTGATACACAATTTTGTAAGGGCCGAGGTGCCAACCATGCTTTATAAATTGAAATGACCCCGTAACGACTGAGGAAATGTGTGGTTTTCATGATCTTTAAGCAATCACCAATAATGTGGTACTGAGTGTCACCTAGATACTTGTATTACAAGTTAATGACGATCTCTTGGTAATGATAACACATTATAGAAGATAATGTAAAGATCTGTTGCCTTCAAAGTACGAGATGATTGCCAATTAGAAACGATCCATTTTTGTCCCTGTGTAGTACACCGGTCTGCAGATTGTTGTACACATACCGCAGCCATTGTTGACCAATTAGAAATTGGTAATTGCACGTGAAAGGCAAAAGGTAAGAAACAGTTGACAACCAATCCTTTTAATGGTGTCACGTTAGTACCGTAGAATATAACAACAACATCAGTAACTGCATGTTTTGTATCACGATACTTGCCCATCTGGATGGGGCAATCATAACACGCCGAGCTCTTGGACTCATCGCCAAGATGATGGTATAGTCTGTGCCCCAGGAGACTGGGGAAAAGGGTGTTGGGGGTGAAAGAGATAGACTTTTCACTCCTTATCGTATACATTGTATACGAAGAATCTCTGTCACATCTGTACATCTTAACCGATGTTGTATTTGTCATTTTACTCAATACTAATCCTTTAACCAATCCAGTTATCACAGCTTTTTAATCAATCGATGGACATCTCAAATTTTTAATCAATCGATTGACATTTCAACTGGTCCTTTGACTACTCCACACATCGCTTGCGATGTAACCAGATTAGTTACAACATCATCATTTTGTTTACAAATTGACACAACCAAGTTGTGTGGAAACGTCAGTTGATTAATTCTTGAATATGAAACGTAAGTTGATTGAAAAAGCGATGTGTAGATTAATCAAAAGATTAGTAACAATCGATTGTCAACCAATCTAAAAGTGGTAAGATAAGATATGAAAGGATGTGACGGGATCATCGAAACACGAACTCCGTGCCAGCAGCCGCGGTAATACGGGGGGGGCAAGCGTTATCCGGAATTACTGGGCGTAAAGAGCATGTAGGCGGCCCATCACCACTCTCGCTCCCCAGAGGGGAGTAGATTCCTCTTTTAATGAAAGGGGAAGTTTCTGGCGAATCCCTGGGCCTACCCGAGGGTTTCCAGGAGGGTCTGGTTTTGCAATCTTTCTATCTCAAATCTCAACACAACTAGGTTCACAACTAGGTTATGATTAGTAAGAAGATGATTGACGAAACAGAATGGATTGGGCTTGAGCAAGGTAGAGGGGAGTGGAATTCCTGGAGGAGAGGTGAAATTCATAGAGACCAGGAGGAAGGCCGATGGCGAAGGCATCTCCCTAGCCCTTTGCTGACGCTGAGATGCGAAAGCGTGGGTATCAAAGAGGATTAGAGACCCTTGTAGTCCACGCCCTCAACGATGAGAGTTCATCGTCAGGCAATCACATACCTACAACTAAAAACATAGTGACACAAGCAGTGAAAGCAGTGAAAGTAGTGCAAACCACCTAAAGGAGTGAAAGTACTTTCACGGCTTAAAGTACTTTAAGTATTTTACATCGAAGATTCGCCATTGCCATAACGGCACATTGTCACTAGTTTTTCCAAACAACGGAAAGTGATCTGCTTGGTGGTCTAGCTAACGCGTTAAACTCTCCGCCTGAGGAGTACGGCCGCAAGGCTAGAACTCAAAGGAATAGACGGGGGCCCATACAAGTGGTGGAACATGTGGTTTAATTCGAAACAACGCGCAAAACCTTACCAGCCCTTGACATTGGTTTGATTCTGTCCCTTACAGTACAGAAATACAACTAACAGGTGTTGCATGGCTGTCGTCAGCTCGTGTCGTGAATCTCGCGACCCCGGAGAGCGATCCCCGGGAAAAATCCAACTCACAACGGTGAAACCCCCTCTGCAAGGAACCACCCTCGCAAGAAAAACCAAAGGCAGAAGGGGCAATACCGTGGGAAGTCCTGCTACAAGCATCCTATATCATCAAACAACATTCTTACCAATGAGCAAACCACCCCCACACAAAGACCCACCCACTGATAGTGGGAATAATCCTTGGAGATGGATACCTTAACAAGTACGGTTGTCTCACTGTCGAGCATGGAACAAGGCAAGAGGAATACGTGCGATGGAAATACAGAAAGATAATGGCCTTGAAAATGCTTACTAAGGCAAGCACACCAAGGTCAGTGAAGCGTTTCGACAAAAGAAGCGGCACGCAACACTTCTCTCTGCGCTTCAACACACGATCGATCTTCAAGGCGGAACGGGAGCTGTTCTACCCTCTAGGAGGGAAAAAGAAGCTTCCACTACAGCTGGAGGATTTGATAACGCCCTACCCCTTAGCTGTTTGGTTTATAGATGATGGTGGCCAAGGTGGTAACAGCACTTACGGGCTGGTTATAAACGTATCCAACTATACACCGCCGGAACGTGCGTTCCTGCAACAGGTATTTCGCAGGAAGTATCATCTCACAACATCGCTCCAACATGGTGCCAGATCCTCTGCAAAGTTGTTTGTACGGAAGGTGAGTGGCTTTGCATTCTACAACCTCGTCACCCTTTACTGCATCAATCGATGCGGTACAAGGTTGCAGTTTTTGAAGCTCTTCCCCTCCCATTGTCCATAGCTATGGCCTTAGGAGGGAATGGTGACAGTCCACCGATTCCTACAATTAAGGATCCCCTTTATCTCGTTATGAAGATAGTAGGGTGGCTGTCCTGTTCTCACGAACAGGGCAGAGAATAGGCAACGCCATAAAGCAATTACCCGCCTGATGGCTCACTGAGCTACCCACGAATAGTAACTGGTAAACGGCCGTCGGTTGCTTGTAAATCACAAGCAACCGATAAGTCGCAGGTACATACCAATCTTCGATTGGTACTTACGCGGTACGGATGGTGGTGTGTTGACAACTAGGTCCGAAGAAACCTGGGATGGCTCTTCTCTCAGCTGATTAAGAAGAAGAAAGTGTTGGGGGCTTGTATCGAAAAGGACCCTGTAACGACTCTGCTGTCTGGAAACAGCAGGATGCCCTACCATCTTGCATCGGAGGTGCACGGATGGCGCCGCCTTTGTGCGTATCTGCGTGACCTTGTTTCTGGCAGTTATTGTCAGTAACAACAATAAGCGTAGGTAGGGGCATAACACGTTGGCTCTCGCATCGGCCTGCGAGATGAAGGTATAGTCTACACCTTGGGCAACCAAGGAGGAGTAGAGTGTTACCTGTTGTTGTTGACAACTGGTAAGAGTCCCTACTCACGGAGATGTTTGGTTAGTTCCTTTAACGAGCGCAACCCTCATGGGGTATTGTCATTAGACACTTGCCCCAAACTGCCTGTGATATACAGGAGGAAGGTGAGGACAACGTCAAGTCGTCATGACCCTTATGGGCTGGGCTACACACGTGTTACAATGGCGACCACAAAAGGAGGCAATGATGTGAATCGGAGCGAATCCTGAAAAAAGTCGCCTTAGTTCGGATTGCTCTCTGCAACTCGAGAGCATGAAGGTGGAATCACTAGTAATCGTGGATCAGCACGCCACGGTGAATCTGTACCTGGGCCTTGTACTCCCCGCCCGTCACGCTCCGGAAGCGGAGTGGATTGGAAGCCTTGGAGGTGCCAATGGGCTGTTGCCTTTCTATCTTAGATATCTGAGAAAACAAGGTAATCACTGTGTTGGTAGAGCCATGACAAAGAACTGCTTGGCAACTAGAGCGAAGTCGTAACAAGGTAGCCGTAGGGGAACCTGCGGCTGGATTGACTCCTTTTCAAATTGTATCAATTGTATCAACTGTATCAACTGTTTTAGTCACAACCTTCTTAGACCAAAGTTTTGGATATCATCGTGATGTATTGCAGTGATTACTTTGTCACCGGCGAGCAAAGGTAAAGGGGTAAAAAAACCATTGTGAAAAGAAATAGACAATATAGAGAAAATAAACAGCTATACAGATCCCTAATAGCTCAGCGGAAGAGCGGACGGCTGTTAACCGTCAGGTCGATGGTTCAACCCCATCTTAGGGAGGCCCTGTCACTCTTTATTCAAAGTGAGTTGTTGATGCATTGCATTATTGCATACATCTTAGTTGCCATCACCAATCAATGAAATCTGTGACCAAGGGTCACTGGATTAGTAAGCTGTATCAGCTGTATCAGCTGTATAACAGCTGTATAACAGCTGTATAACAGCTGTCTTATGATGAAATGATGATGTACGCGCAAGTCTTGTTCTCTTAACAAAAAAGAAAGGCTTTAACCTATCGAAAATTGGTAACACATTGGTTTGTTTTCTGATGGAAGTGACAAAAGTAGCTCTTGTTGCAGGTTTCCACATAAATGATGCTTATTCGACAAACCAGTGTCTTTCTAGTTATTCCTGAAAAGGTATTTACAAATAAATTGCTTATCTCGTTGTAAAGAAGAGCAGGTGTTTCTTTTTAGTTAGTATAATACTTGAAACCTATAACACTATAAAACCTCTCAACTTGAAACCACTCATTGCTGATTATTTGTCGTGAGATTAAACGAAGATTGACATTTGCCTGCACAAACTAACCCGTGCAATGTCGATGCCGGCCGCATGCCAGCATCTCTCACGGGGTACATTATAAATACTGCTGTTATTGCGCTTACTTTTACAGACTCTTGTCAGGGTATTTGATGGTTGTTTCTTTGTTTATCGTTTCTTGATCTTGTTTACAAAATCAAAGTCACACTCTAACACAACTACGTTGTGTAACGACCTAGTGAGCAAAGATCCCATCAGGCGAGAAAAAAAGTTGTAGATATGTATACCTTATTTCAACAAGGAGAAAAGCGGCCAGTTAGTAGAACAGGGGTTTACAAACCCAAGCCCGTCTTGGTTGTGGTGCCTGTGATTGGTCTGTTTTCAAGTGGCGCTACTGTTGCAGCTCTCCGTGGTTTCCTCTTTGGCTGGTAACAGGTAAGTTATGCGGTAAATTCACTTCTACATCACTTGCATCACGTGCATCACAATGTGATGCACGTAATGTCATGGCTCAAAGATGAGCCATACAAATTTGAAGAGGAAATAAGAAACCCCTATGTTTGCCCCAAAAAGTAAAAACCAAGACCCACAGGATCAACAAGATCCTCTTTTTAACGTGACACTATCGCCCTACAAGATTGAGCGGCCGAAAATTTTTAAGCAATTTGTAATTGCCGCGCCCAAATGGGCATTCGCCTATTACGTCTACTTGGACATCTGTCTCCTCTATTATCTGATGTACAAAACCAGAGGTGTTGCTGTATACTTTATTTTGGGATTTGGTCTTTATGGCCCCGATGAGTATTTTATATCTCGGGTGTTGTGCATGTTGCTAATGGGGTATTGCATAAGCGGCCTTGTCTTTTTGCGGATTTTCTTGAGCTATCAAGCCAATCTTCGGTGGATTTATGATTACATTGGTGAGGAACGTGTCAAAAGCAAGCTCTTTTAAAGTTAACTGCCGCATGGGTTTATAGGGGTCTGCCTTGTTCTGGGTATCTCTTGTCTACTTTGCAGGCTGTTACTAATTTTTTTAACCGATTCTTTAACCAATCCACACATCGCTTGCGATGTAACGAGATTGGTTACAACATCGCTTGTTTCATACATCACGATGTGATGTATAATTTATATTCATACATCACGTGCATCACAATGTGACACGTGATGTGTAAAGTTTTTTAATTCATTACCCAAGCTATTAACAAACATTTTGTTAATAGCTTGGGTAATGAAAGAGCAATGTCACATATTGTTCACAATGTGGTGACCAATCTGGTCACATCATCATTTTGTTTACAAAATGATGACTGCCTTTTATCATGTGCATCACAATGTAAAGCAAGTGATGGTAAAGTGTAAGAAATAATGAAATAAAACACAACTATTTACTTTACCTACAATACGATTAAATGGGACAGAAAACAAACCCTACATCATTACGGTTGAACAAAACCAACAGAAACTTTGATTCATTATGGTACAACAGCCTCCACTACAGTAGGTTGATAGGGGATGAGATCGCCACAAAATCGCATATTGAGCAAGTTTTCGCGCAGGCAACCCTGCCAAGAAATCTCTGGTCTTTCTCGCCCATCTTTAAAAGGGGACGTGGATTAGTTGTCTACTTATCTCCTGACAGGTGTCGAGCAACCAAGTCAACAAAATTGCGGCTTAGAAGATCTGTTCCCCTGTTGCAGAGAGATGTAAAAGAGATAAACACATCGAAAGATACGAGACTCACACAAAATTATATGGTAGGTAACGATATCAGTTTTACCGCTGCTAATACTCCTTACCTGGGTAAAGAAAAACCAGGTCTAGCTGTCAGGGAAAAAAGACAATTTGTTCATTGTCTGCTTACATCACTGGTATGCAATACAAGTAGCAGATCAAAGGCCCTGTTGCACGGTGACTCATCCCTTTTACAGAAGGCGCACACTCTGTCATGGCTACACGGAGACGGATACGCTTTGAAGTCGTCTACATCCTGACTTGGATCACTTTGCCTTCCAGCATGTGCATCACAATGTGATGCAAGTGATGATAAAGTGTTACCAATGTAGTGATAATAAAACAACACATGTCAGTGGATTTGTAGGTAAATCTAATAATTAATTCAATTTATTTTTTACTTTGCCTGCAAAGTAATGCAAAGTATAGAGATGGGTGAAAAGGTAGGCAAATAAGCAAAGAGAGTTTGCAGCCTGATATGTAATGAAATATCATTAAAAAGCTGCTCACAATCATGATGTCACCAATTGATAACTGGTTGAATTAGACATGATCATTTTATGAAAAATATTAGCTTACCTTATGAAACAACTTGGTTGTGTAACACATCGTGATGTGTAAAGTTTTGACACTTTGTCTTGCATCGTGAATTAAAAACTTTACACATCAAGTAATGTCATCACTTTGCCTTCCATCATGAAATGATGGTAAAGTGTAAGAGATCATGGTAACAGTTTATAAGTAACTTAGTTGAGCTGTTGTAATCATCATGACGGTCTTGAGTTACCGTTACAATGGGTTCACAAATAAGCAAACAACACAGAAAAACAACATGTTAAGTAGAAAAAAACAGCTTTATAAGCACAAGATAGAGAGGGCGTTGAAAAGATACAACGCTGTATTGATCTATCAGCACAGTGGCCTTACTACAGAAAGATGGAAACAATTGAGAGAGCTTTTGGCACAAATGCCGAGATCGTCATCTACTTTGTCCTGCCAAAATTTGGATATAAGCTCATCTACCGAGGCAGGAGGCGCGGTAGTGATGTCTATCAGAGACAAAATCGCCCGCATATCAGAGAACTTGCAGCTTCTACCTGATGATTGCTCTAGTGATACCGACACGAGGTGTCACCCCTCATGGGGGCAGCAACATAAAACTGGTAAACAAGAGACAACCACCTTCGCAGGAGAAACAGTGTATCAAGGGCCAGTCTTGCTGATTGGCTGCAACTCTCACAGAGCCATGGTATCGGCACATAGTTTACTTGTTAAACAGGGTAAGAGTGTTTTGTTACTTGGTGGATCATATTACCAGGCTAAGCTCAATCACAAAGACCTTTCTCATTTACTAACTTTAAACACGTCTGTCTATACATCCTTGTTAGATGTTGTAGAAAGCTCATCCAAAAGTTTCACTCACTACTTGGTAGCTTCACAACACAATCTAGTGGCTGTCATAAAAAATATATAATCCCACCAATTTAGTTACCTTTGGTAACTGGATTAGTTAAAAACGAGTTGTGTAAATGTTTACTTTATTAGTTAAAGATAAGTTGTGTGGATGTTTACTTTGGTAACTAACTTAAACGTAAGTCACGTGATTAGTTGTAACCACAAACAAGACAGGTGCTCGTAGCTCAATTGGATAGAGTGTCAGATTACGGCTCTGAAAGCTGAAAGTTCAACTCTTTCCGGGCACATAGTGAGAACTATTTTGTAAACAAAATGTTTGCTAAATGTGAAACGTGAGTTGATTGAAACACAACCAATGTATCACCAACCTTTTGATTAATCAATCGATTGATTAAAAATCTGAAACGTGAGTTGATTGATTAAAAAGCTGTTACCTTTGGTAACTAGATTGAAAAAGCTGTTACCATTGGTAACTAGATTGGTTGAACAGGTGATGATAAAACAAGCAATGTATTTTACTAAGTTAGTTATAAATTGTCAACATAATTTCTTACATTTTACCATCGATTACATTGTGATGCACATGATGGAAGGCAAAGTAATAACATCACGATGTTGACAATTTATAAGTAACTTCTTGAATACGAGACGCAAATCGGGCAACTAGTAAAACACAACTTGCTTTGGTAATACCATGGGTGATACACCTTTTTTAAACCCATTTCTTGATGGAAAAAATACTCGATAAGACAGAAAACGTAGAGAGCTATTCAGCTATAGAGAGCCTTGGACGGATGCCTAGGCAGAGCAGCGTTGAGACGTGACCTACAACGAAATGCCGCAGGGAGGTGTGTCATCCCTGAAATCTGCGGCGATCTCACGGGGAAACCATATATCTTCACAACTTAGCAAATTGAAACATCTTAGTAGCTAAAGCAAAGGAAATCAACCGAGACTCCGCTAGTAGCGGTGAGCGATCGCGGATTAGGCCTGCCTCTTGCCTGCACATTGACATGAGACTTTTAAAATTTAGTGACTCAATATAAACAGGGATCCAATTCTGCAAATAACTAATTATGTATCTAGCTTGCTGATTCACACAGTCTTGAGGTCTATCATTGAATGGTAGTTACAGGCTTCGAGAGAGGCCCCTTACCAAGCAACCAGCAAGTCAAGTGTGACCTTTGTCATCAATGACATAATATCCATCAGGATATACAAGTGATATATGACACGATATCCGTCAGGATATACGAGTAATATTTCGATAGGGAACAAAGCAAAATAGGGTTTTATGCAAGATTACACCAGTCGGTTAAAGGAAAAGTCGTGAATTGAAATGTAAAGTGGAATCCTATGCCAAAGAAGGTGAAAGCCCTGTAGATACACGACGACTCAATTTGCCACTAACATAGACGTGATGTGTTACTTAATCAGTTTTTCTACAAAGTTGACAAAGTTAAAAATTCTCAACAAAGTGAGTTACTGTCGCCAATCTGATCACATTATCATTTTGTCTAGAAAATAATAATGTGTAGATGAGTCTTTACATTGTAAGCAATGTTGTGACTAATCTTCGATTAGTCAAAGAATTGGGTAAAGGATTAGCGAAGGTGACAGCTTTTCAAGTTAGTTAAATTGGTTATCACATTATGTTTAGTTATAGACTGGAATAAGGGGCGATGAGTAAAACGGGAATAACCTGTTTGAGTATGGGGGTACCACCCTCCAAGCCTAAGTACCCTGCTCTGACCGATAGTGAACTAGTACCGTGAGGGAAAGGAGAAATAGTACCCCATGTGGGGAGTGAAAAAGACACTGAAATCCTTGGCTTGCAAACAGTTGAAGTCTTGCCCCTTTATCCTTTTTATTTTGTTTACAAAATAAAACTATCTCAGACACAACTACGTTGTGTAACAAATACTTGTTGTAAGATTCTGCGTGCATAAATGAGTTTCGTGGTGATGACTGTTATACCAATTCCTGATTGGTAATGTCTTCCGCATCTCAACACAACTACGTTGTGTCACACTATCTTCTTCTAAAGAAACTAATTGAGTAGTGTACAGGGGTGGATGCCGGCGTACCTTTTGCATAATGGGCCAGCGAGTAAATCTGCACAGCTTGCTTAAGCCGATAGGCGTAGGCGTAGCAACAGCGAGTCTTCACAAGGCGTGGTGGTATTAAAGAATCTTTTGAGACATTTTCAACCAATGAAGATGTGTCACAACAAAACACCAAAGCACAACGAATGTGCCAAAGTTTCAAACACCAGTGTTGTGCAGATTTTACCCGAAACCGGGTGATCTAGCCATGGGCAGGCTGAAGGGAGGGTAACACCTTCTGGAGGGCCGAACCCATGTCTGTGGCAATATGCAGGGATGACCTGTGGCTAGGGGTGAAAAGCCAATCGAACCCGGAGATAGCTGGTTCTCTGCGAAATCCATTTAGGTGGAGCGTAAAACACAGATCTGACAGGGGGGGTAGAGCACTCGATGGGAAAGGGTGGCCCAAAGCCTTACCGATTCCAAGGAAACTCCGAATACCCCTGTCAGCTCTTTACAGACAGACTTTGGGTGCAAAGGTCCAAAGTCGAGAGGGAAAAAGCCCAGATCGTCCGCTAAGGTCTCCAAGAGGTGGCTAAGTGGGAAAGGATGTACCTAGGCAAAGACAACCAGTAGGTGGGCTTGGAAGCAGCCATCCTTTAAAGAAAGCGTAACAGCTCACTGGTCTAGCCAAGGAGCGCCGAAAATGTAGCGAGGCTAAGCCGCCCACCGAAGCGACGGCTCCCCTATCATGATGTCACTGATTTCATTAGT
>JAABUL010002452.1_pt1 | contig 30714 bp, 43 predicted proteins | sample 5559151 | NCBI WGS metagenome assembly JAABUL01 (sample SAMN10711876, study PRJNA513368) | rock metagenome | isolation source: Antarctica rocks | place: Antarctica: Victoria Land, Pudding Butte sud
GAATGCAATCTATACGGCGCTGGTCGAGGGTCATGCTGCGGAGATCTCGGCTCGTCGGACTGCTATGGAGAATGCCTCGAACGTGGGTTTCTTCCCGAGGATGAGACGGATTAAAGCTGATGGAGCGCGACATAGAACGCACTGGACATGATCGGGTCCTTGCAGTTGCAGTACAACCGCGGTCGACAAGCTGTTATCACCAACGAGCTCATCGATATTATCACGGTGAATCCCTTACCAATTTCGAATTTGTCCGAGCTGATGCTTTGTAGGGTGCCTCGGCGCTGTGAGGAGGGGCAATGGCTTAGAGAAAAGACTCGCATAGCTGTGAATGCAGCATGGTTATGATATGAAACGGGACAAAGCCGAATCTCCTCAGCCCTTCGATACCTAGCGACCTCGGATGAACCCATCGTCGAACCCCAGATCTCCCCGAACAGGCTTGAAACCGAGTAGCAGATGAAGCGTGCCGAGCTCATTTCAGCTGATCAGTGACCCGGAGAGCGAAATAACCTTTCCGTTCCGCCACCGCGCAAACGTCTTCATGAACAGCCTAGTCCAGCTGTATTGATCGTGGCTGATGAGCCCCAGGGGTCTCGTCCTCGTGCAGCGAGGGTTCCCAATCTGGTCCTTCTGGCTAAACATTTCGCGAAATCGATGCATCGGATCAAGCGATCGCTATGCAAATGTACCCAACCAAAATGGAGATGAGCCGATAATGCTTCCGGATCTATCGGAGATGATAAGGATGTCTAACCTGAAGGACCAGACCTCAGGCCGCGTTCCCAGGAGGCGACGAAGCCTACCTCTTCTCTGCGGCCACTGTCCCTTTGACCGGGCTTCTCCTCGTTCCCAACATGATTCCCGAATTTCCCATCCACCTCATCCGGTTTGCACAGACACGGGAAATCACAATCGTCCGCATTGGCGATCTTCGGGATCTGGTAGCTCGTTCCTGCTTGTTTTGGCGCAGGGTAAGAGACATCGAGCGCATGCTCCGCTGTGATATCTCTTTCACCGGAGGTCGGCGAGATTGGCACCGTTGGGGAGGGGGAATAAGTGCCCAGGGAGATGATTGGTTATAGGTTGACCATGGTGCGCAGGTGAATGATCCGTCCATGATCTCGGTGCTGGAGGCGCTGAGGATGGAGCGGATTTCGAAGATGCAAGCTGACTCGACTTCGTATCGCAATGACGACGAGGAGGCGACTTCGATATCGATCAATCCGATTGCGCGGGCTTCCCAGGTGTCGAGCTCATATGCCGGCATGCAGTATACCTTGTTCATCCAATGGCCAGGGAGTAAAGAATGGTCCTTGATACAGCATAGCAGGCTGTGTCCTGCAGAGCCTCATAGATAGATACAACACCCTCCCGCCTGCATAGGTACATAGAATATCCTCCCCAATCCCTTCCGCGTCGTTCCGTCTCCGTCAAAAGCGTCCCTCCTTAGCAACGCGATGTCCGTCCTTAGTCGACCCGCTATAACAACTTCCCAAACATGCCCTTCGCAGTAGTCTTTGCCGCCTCCTTCAGCTACAGGAAACCAATATCAGCATGCGCGTTGGTCGGAGAAAACGATAAGAATACGGGAGGAGACTTACCGCAGAATTCTTAGCCTGCGAGAGGTAATTCGTTGCCGACATCGAGACGTTATTCAGACTATCTTCCAGTCCCTCCAGGTAATTTCCTCGCTCAGCAACGGCGCTGGTCATCTCCGAATACCTGATTCACCGTCAGCTCCGTCGTGCCCTCATCCGAATTGGGGGGACCTACACATCGTTGCGTTCGCGGGCATCCCTGGTGGGAGCTTTTTGCTTCGCCACGGTCGTCCGTTTCGGTATTGTGTTGGCGGCCGTGAGGACGGACTTGATCTCTTCGGGCGGATTCCCCCATGAGACGAGGGGCTTCTTGGGAGGCGAAGGAGCTTTGGGAAGAGGAGCTCTGTTCCGACCGGCAACTATGCGTGTCCCAAGTCAGTCGACTAGGCGGGGACACATAAGGAGCAGGAATCACCAATAGTGTCTAGCTGGGCGCCAGTCAAAGGAGCACCACCCCAGATCCATGATCCAACCATCGTGCTGGCGGTAAGTGGCACAGGCTGGGGAGGGACGACTCGTTTCAACGAACAAGGATCGAGTCGAGGGGGATAGGGTTTGCGGAAGTGGAGGAGGGTGCGAAGGTTGATGTCGATTGGGCCGGAATACTCTACAAAGTCTCCGGACCGATCGTCCATGGATACCCGACCGATACGCCGGCTAGAGGAGCGCAATTAGCGGTGGATCGCATTCAGGAAGGCGGATTTACCCTTGTTGACCGTACGACAGATCCATACGAGTGATGTAAACAAGGAAGGGCATCGACCAGAACATCGCCGCGCCCGTCGTCGTGATCCCGACCAGTACCTTTTGGCCTTTCACCTCATCAGCCTTTCCCTACCATCCTCACCGCTCAACTCACCATACCGAGTGACGTAGAACACCTCCGACAACTCATCTTCCTCCAACTCGATCTTCGCCACCCTCTCGCCATTGAAGTTGACCGCACATCTCACGCTCTTCCGACTTCCTGCGATCCACAGACAGTGCGCCGACGTGTCCTTGCTCTTCCCCTCGGGCGAATGGGGTACTTTCATAGCCGCATGGAGTAACTCCGCTGACGGCGTCAGCTCGACGCCCGTGAGCGGGTCCAGCACGAAGGAAGCGAGTGGGCCGGCGAGGGAGTCGTTGGTGAATGTAGGGGGCTTGGGCTCCACAATCCATTCGCCGAGCACGTTGGCGAGGGAGTAGATTTTGGTCGTTCTGTGGCTAGTCAGCATCATGAAACCATCTTGAGGGGAATGGGCGCACCCTTTCGCGTATGAGACGATGAGTCTTGGTCTCCGCGCCGGATCTCCTTGATCAGAGACTACCGCTAAACTCCTTAGGGCGAGCTCACCTGATCCCATTCCAGAAACGACCCACTTCATCGCCCCAACGACCGAGGTCTCGCCAGGGACGTTCTGCACATTCCCCTTTTTCCGTCTCTTCTTCGTGGCGACCCCCTCCTCGTTAAAGCCTTCTCGAAGGATGACATCCGGTCCTCGCATATCCAAAATCGCCATTGACATGCTCGCAAAAGCTACCGCGATGAAGCCTGTGCTCTGTCAACGAGTCTCTCTTGTGAGTCGATTGGGGAGACATACCGATATCAGAAACCGCACAACCCACCGCCTCCCCACGTTTCAGTGTGAAAATGGCAACCGGCTTGAACCCATCCTCCCGCCAATCCGCCAGATGACCAATCTCCGTGACCTCCTCAACCCAATCGTTCTTCAATGCGGAAGACGTCGAGGGAGGTGGCCACTGCGGCGGAAAGTAGTTGTCTTTGGGTGTGCTAGGTCCACCGTAATCGCCATCAAGCTCCTCGATGTAGTCTGCCGCGGCACCTTTCTTGGCCTCGCCGAACTTGGCCACCATAATCTCGCCGGTAGCAAAGGTGATGGTGAGTTCGAAAGCTTCCCGTGCGAGATGTACCGACTTGATCCGCACTTTTGACCGATCCGTTTTCCAGAGCTTGGCAAGGGGAAGATGCTCAACGTCGGGCTGCTTGAGATAATCGCCAACCGAGAAGGTCAGGTGAGGAAGCGGGCTGGGGTACTCGAAGCGAAGTGGTGTGGGCAGGAGGAGGAGCTGCGGCGAGGCGTCCCAAAATCGGATTATCGCTTCGGGATGAAAGGTTATCAAAACGCGGTAGCTCTCCATCTTCGCCTGCTTCACGTCTGGTGCGCCATGCGATTGGAAATCCGGTACTGCCATACCTCCCTGTACCGGGAGACGAGTAACGCTTTCCTTCCCGGCGACCTCGATGGACCAGCTGATGAGCCGTTTGAAAATCGGTGTGGCGAGAGCGTGTATCTCGCAGCCGAGGACAGTCAGACTGCCTGACCAGATGGACGCAGGCGGGCGATACTTTCGTCGATGATTAGCTCTCGGGCCTCTACTCGGGCCCGCCAATGAGTATGGGGTACCAGGAACGCGGAATGTCGGAGAAGGAATTGAAGGTGACCTTGGCGAGGAGCCTGCGGTCCACGGCAATCTCCAGCCAGGAGTCGCCATACCGGCTTGCGGGGTGTTCGGAGTGGATGAGAGCCTAGGTACTGGAGTCATGGCAACCAGCTTCTCATCCTCGCCCGATTGGATGAAGTTCTTCTTTCCTGGCGAGGGTGGTATCACGACAGATCGCGGTGGAGGGAATGCCCATGCCTCGAATGCTGTTTGGGCGGAAGGTCCCTCGATCTGCGACAGCTTGGGGTCGGCCGTGAGTGAGACAATGAGAGCAACCGGATCGTGGGCGAGGCCGAAGTGCGGACTGGATCTTGGAAGTAGCACGAAATCTTCTGGCGGCGTTTTGGTCGGATAGTTCGAGCTGCCAGTCGGCGCGAGGGAGTCCCGGTAGGCGTACCGTTCCTGCAGGGGCATGCTCTCGGAAGGCGACATCGGTGTCGTACCACGCCGTTGAGCAGCCGCAGCGGGCGCCTGATACGCCGGGAACTGAAGGATATTGATTCCTGGTTTCTCCCCCGGACTTTGCCCACCAAGGATAAGGAGCAATGTCTCTCCCCTCCCCGCATATTCCATCGTCGCATTCGTCACAGGCTCGATGCTCGAGTCCGAGCCTTGAGACGCCATGAGGGTCTTGAGACTCAATTGATCGGGAAAGCCGGCCCAAGAGAGCTTGAAGATCGGTTCCCGATTCGCCCTGACCGCTGATATCACGGCATAGCCCTCACGATCCACCACCTTCTCCTCTTCACGACGAAGCTGGTTGTCGAGCGCGCCAGCATCGAACAACGACTCGGCGTCGATCACGTTGACGTCTTCGTGGGTGATGGTCCGGACCATGAGAGGTCTGTCGGATTCGCTGTATGCCCAGAAGGTGATGCATCCGTCTGAGTGGCCGACGGCGAACACGAGGCCGTCGGGTCTCCAGGAGATGCACGTTATGGAAGGGGTACGTTCGGTCCATAGAGACTAAGATCGAGCGGATTAGCATATCTCTTCGCATCTGCACTCTTGCACACTCACGCCGCCCGCGTCCAGGTAAGAACCACCTCCAGGTCCGCCTGATACACCATGTCAGCTATAATGATCCATCATACCAGTGGAATCTGCCCACCCGGCGGTAAGGTCATCTCGAAGGTCTTGTCTACACCACCTTTCTGCATGTTCCAAGCGACCACACCGCCTTCGTAGCCGATCAGCATGATATTCAGGTCCCTCGGATTCGCGACTAGGCAGGTTGCCTGAGGTCTGCATCTCATCAGCCTGCCGTCGAGGTGTTCGGCTCATCCCCTCGTGCATAGCGCTGGCCACTCCGAAGATCGGCGACCGACATCTAACCTGCGGCTATCGTTATCGAGCCAAAAGCGGCAAGTACTCTGAGGATATCCAAAATCTCCACCAAGCACATCAATAGTAAGGGAAAGACCCGACTCACCCTCCCATCGTTTTCCGTCTCCCCGGAATCCCGCTCCTGACCATCCTCTCCTCGTACTCTCCCCAACAATTCCCAACCCTCCACTGCGCCAGCACCCTCCTACTCAAATCCCAAGCCAGAGTACTCCCATCCTTCATCGTGATAAACAGCTGGGTATGACTCGGTACCGGCTGTTCGATCGAGGTGATCGTCCCTCCTAGCGTGCATTCGCCTTCCTTCAGCGGTAGAGGCGGGTGCGTAAGGGGGGAGGTATGGTCGGTGAAGTGTTGGAGGGAGTAGGAATGCAGTGTGTTCCCCGAGTCGACGGCGATCAGGCGATCATGGCCTGGATGGAAGGTGAGGAATTTGATGGCGCAAACTGGAGTGAAGGAGGAATGGCCAGAGACGGGGAGCGCGAACTGAAGAGCTGGTTGACCGAAGACATGGACCACACCTGAGGAGGTCCCGATAGCGAGTAACGAGAGGAGGGGTTCGACGGCGAGTGCTGTGATGTCGCCCGTGAGACCGAGGGAACGAAGGTGGCCGTAGCGGTAGAACGAGGTCTCGCGGAGGTTCTTGGTGTAGTCTGTCTCCGGAGGCAGGGAAGGGGCCTTGGATTTGAACATGTTGATGGTGGATTGATGGGGATTGAAGCGCGGTAGTCGACTTCGTCACCTTGGTCCGGGTAGCATGAGCGTGTATCTCGGGATATCAACGCCAGCCTACTCCGATGCTCGTACGATACTCGAGTCGTACCTAGAGGAAGGTGGAGGGAAGGGATAACTTTCTGCCCTTCGACGCGTAACTTATCTTTTCCGACGCTTGGTCGGCAGACTGCATCACTCTTTGTTTTGATTATGGCTTTCTGCAGTCTTGCAATTGCTTTGCAAATGCCTCAGATCACCAAAACCCGTACAGCACAAAAAGGCGTGTACGGCCCAGAAGTTCTGGTCACTAGTGCCGGAGACGGGAGGATCAGCAAGGAGACACCTTTGTTGCCAGGTGAAAGGGATGCCGCGGTCATGATGGGGATTTTATGCAATCACCGTTCCCGTTTTTGCACAAAGTCATACTTGACGGTTGAACCCCGGAACCTTTTACGGATCGGGTAACAAATAGCGGGATCAATTAAGCCGCGATAATGTTGGCTGGCGGCTTGGGATTGCAAAGGGATGGCTGCAGGCATGCATGTTAGCGTCATGGTGGACCAAGACTTAAGATCAGGCTCACCCTGTCACAGCTGCACCGATGACACTTGCAATCGTCGAGGATTGAGATAGGATGCCAGTTGCATTGGTCCGTGCTGAGGGATGTGGGTATAGCTCATTGACCAGGACTTGGCTTTGCCCTGTATGAATGCTGTTTTAGCCCCTGAAGAAGCAGGATGAGGACTCATTCACGACCACCAACAAGCCAAGCGGTCTTCCAAGCACCCATGATGCCAAAACTGGATACAGGGTCCAATATGGCATCTGTCCGTCCTGAATGCGCCGGGCAACAAGACTTGCTATTGGGAAGAAGACGGCCAAGACCGTCCATCCCAACGCGCCAAGGCTGACAACGGTTCTATTTGGAAGTCTGGTGAATATCCGCTTGAAATCAAGGAGCAGGGTCATTGCAGTGGAACGCCTGGGTAAGTGCCATGGTCCTACCTAATTCAGACACTTGGTTGTTGTTATCACCGCTCCCAGAGAGAAACTTACCGAGACGCCATTGCCGCCAATAGATGGAAGATGACCTGTAGACTGCAGGAATCCATCAGGTTATTCTCAATTAAAATGAAAGATCACAGCCAACCATCAGGGCCAATGTGCCAAAGAAGCACATCGGATTCACTGTCCATCATGGCATAAGCTTTCCTTTTTGCAAATCTCTGACACTAACGGAGATTCATGGCACTGACATGCCGGAAGACTTTGTTGCTGGCCAGCTCCAATAGGTGTCTCGGTCATAATATCATGGGCTATAAGTGGGGCAGTATCACGGTGCTACGTCGACCATCAAATAGGCCCGACGCTCAGCTCCTAGAATCGGCGACGGTCGTCTGAGCTTCGGCAAAGTCGGACTACCGTGGTCGAACTAGACCAGGATACCAATTGCTTCAAACACCAAGATCTTTACTGTCCTTGCTACTGGTCGGGCACTCAGAGAAGCAGGTTTCAAGGAGGTTTACAATACTAAAATCAAGGCCATACTTCCAGATTTTGAGCTTGCGGACAAGGAAGCAACCAAGGAATGCACGTTTTGCAGACATCTTCTCACACATGACCGGAGTGCCATCCTACCAATTTGCTTATGACCCGTCGTGGAATGGCATTCCTCTATTGAGTAGTGGCTTCCAAGTTGTGCTGGGCTGATGATGAAACAAATTAGCTTGAGCGCCTCAAGACCCTCCAACCATCTTTGAAGTTCAGAGAAAAGTTTCAATACTCAAACATTATGTATGAAATCATACCAAATGCACTGGAGCATATCACCAACATACCCTTCACAGAGTATGTCAAGAAGGAGCATTTTGATCCTCTGGGGATGGGTGCAACCAGCTACAAGGCCGATGGCCTCACTGCGATGCAGGACATCATCCCAAGCTTGGACCAGGGGGAAAGACCGAAGGGGTCCTCAAGGTAGAGCCTGAAGTTCTGCGCCTTGGCTTTGGTGATGCAGCCACCAATATTTTTAGTACTGCTCACGACATGGTAAGCCATGCCGTAATGTTATGAATGGATGCTGACAACAACACTGATGGTAGGCAAAGTGGCTGAAAGCTCTCCCCAATATGGAAGACTATGAAGCTGCCTCTCGGCCACTCACAAACACGTCATCAAAATCATTCCCTGGGTCTTTCTATTGCGATTCACCGCCGGAATATGGGATGGGCCTATATCAGGGGAAAGTCCATGGACAAAGCGTGGTTGAGCACTATGGATCCATCTCTGGTTATCGATCCACACTCACTGATCCATCTCTGGTTATCGATCCACACTCACTCAGTATCCTGACCTTGGTCTAGGCTTTGCCCTCCTGACAAACTCCAATGAGGGAGAGCGCCTCTGTGCATGGCTTCGAGGTATCCTATCTGATGGTGCTCATGGTGCGAGTGTACCTGACAAAAGTTGGGAAGAGCAGTCAGTACATTTGGCTGTCATGTGGAATTCAGGAGATACAGCTGCTTGCAGAGTGAAACTAGACAGTACCAGATACTACTTGGACCTCACCTCTGACTATGATCCAATCCCAGCTTCTGGTCCAGAACAACTACTGGGTATATGGTCATCTCCCGGATTTCTCACCTGGTCACTCAGCAAAACAAGCAATCTGTCAAGTCGCCCACAATGTGTTACTATCCCTTTTGCCCCAGCATGCTATGGGGACTTAAATCCGGTATTTGCTTCTGTTGGTGGGGGGAGGTTTGCAGCTTGTTTCAGATATACTCTCAGGGACAGTGGTGGGGTATTATATGGTTATCCATTCTCTGCTAAAAAGGAAGGGGAGTATCTGTTGGTGTATGGTCTGAGTTTCTCTAGGTGGGGCTGTGAAAGAGGAGGACCACCCTATCACCTTTGTCAAGAAGGAGTAACATGGCATTACCTGGTCACAAGATACAGAATGTGACTGATCAATGGGATACAGCCTATAAGAATCATGAATATTGCATACAATCCAGATATGGTCATTGTGAAACCTTTGTGAAGCCAACCTACCCCAACCTATTGATTTTGAGAGTATACTGTCAGTATCTTACTGCCAGCCCATCATTCTGACTGATTGAATGGGGTAACATACCGTGGCGTACTCGCAACCTTGCCTAGAGACCCTGCATACAATACTGCCATGATTCTACAAATCGAGATTATATATTTCTGGCCCATTGAATTGATGAATTGGTCTGATCTGCCTGGAGCGTAGGATCATCCTGTCATCCTTACAAAGGATGAGAATTCGTCGATGACACAAGCTCTCTCATTTCATGATATCTCCTCAAAATCCCAACCATTAAAGACACCCAAGCCACAGATTCAGGGCCGAACCAATTGGCAGGAATGCTTTGTATGTGTATTATTGTGGAGGCTGTCACAAAATTGTGGACTAGGGGTCGGGGTGGGCCAGATTATAATTCGGACTTGCCACCAGCACAATGTTTCGAACGCCCTATCAATCTATATGACCACAACATGCCACATGCTCACCATATGACTTGAGTCAATGCCATATGGGTGCTCAGTGGATATCGTATGAGCAAGGGTGACTTCTATACAAGCAAAGGTGCTGTCTGGTGGGCATAGGTACCTGGTCAAAGCAGAGCATAGGACTGAGGTTGAATTGCGATGGGAAAGGTTTCGCTGGGAATAGTCAATCAGCAGATCAATGAAAAGCTCATCACAGCTGTCATCTGTTTCGTTTGTCCGCCTTCCTCCACAATCTCGCCCAGCAAGACGTTGGCCAGAACAGTCAGGCACTCAATCATCCCCAAGATAGCTCGGAGCGCCAAGATATGCCAGATACGAATCGAGAAGCCTGACCACGCCAGCAGAGAGGAGGGATCAGATCAGAAGGGGGCGGCGTGGGGAGATCTCGATGATCCGGGACCCACTTATCGGTCAGCACAGTCGGACCGGATGACCTTCGACTGGAGCAGCGAAGAAAGAGGTGGTAGCCATCATGCTCTCCGCCAATCCAGAGCACGTCGAGACATCATGTCTGTCCACGCCATGTAACAATAGGACTGACGGGGCTGTGATCAGTGGGATTGGACGTAGTGGAAGACACTGCCAAGCGGCTATGAAAGGGAGCATGTGGACCTCCCTCCAGAGCACGGCTTATGCAAAGCATAGAGTGAGTACGCCAACAAGGTTCTTCATCGTGCTTCACTTTAGTCACACGTCAGAGGGTGTAGGGGATCTGCGGGGAGAAGTATTGCTACGGGCGCTTGCAGCTTCAATGCCGTGTTCCTTCCTTTCAGTGAGCTTAACGCCAACCCGAAAGGAGTGATGCGGAAAATGCCAGGCCTGGCTCTGAAAAGATCGGTATTGAAGACGATCAGTGAGACACAATTTTCAGCCGGCATTGCTGAGAGAAGCGTTGATGGATGGCGGTTTCAGGGATACCAAGGTTGCTTCATTTGATGAAGACGATCTGTGATCTGGAGTGGTACTCGTGAGATGCCAGTGATTTGCTCAGCCGGCTATTCTCGATGTCTGCCATCTAAGCCGCTGGTATACGAGAATTGGGCTACATATCCACCCACACAAAATTGGACGGAAGCTCGAAATAAAGTCAAGTAAAATAAAGACAAAAGTCATATATTCGTCGCGTCGGAAGCTTCGTTCCTGAGAAATCAACAAGGAATCCGTCAATGAACATCAATCACCTGACGTTTTACAAACTTCGACCTGTCCAAACAAAAGGTCTCGTTAGTCTCGCTATGCCGCCTCGACGAGTGACCAAAGTTGCTGCGGGCATCACTCCTCCCAGTCAACCGATTCGAGCCGCTCGAGGTCGAAAACAACCAGTCCTCTCCCCTTCTCCATCAGAAGAGTCGGTGCCTGGCGACGATGACGGTGGAGGATTTCCGGGCGAAGAAGACGAAGAGGAGGAACTGCCAGTGAAGGCGAAGCTAAAGGCGGGGAAGGCGATGATCGGTGCGCCGAAGCACAGAAGTGCTAGAGTGTCAGGTGGGACAGATGGTTCTTTGCGGAATGAGGGAGAAGAAGAGGAAGAGCCTGTGCGGAAACCTCGGAGACGGAAAGCGATCCTTGCTCCGAAGGCCAAAGCTCCAGCGAAGGGGAGGAAGAAGGTTGTAGAGACCTCGGACGAGGAAGAGGAGGACATGAAGCTGGAGCCAGAACTATCGTCGACTGCCCACTCGTCTTCTTCACATCTGCCAACACCACCGCCAGACGTCGAGGAGCCTACACCCGCTCAACGCAATCCTTCACCAACGCCAGCCTCAGCTGTCTCGACGAATGCGGAGTCAGATGACGCAGAGGACGCGGAAGACGCAGATGAGACTATCCGCCTCTTATCCCCTCCTCAGATCGACGCCGCTCTCCCTTCAACCCCCTCGCACTCCGCACCCCAATCCCATCCCCTTCCTACCGCTACTCCCTCCATTCGTCCAGCTCCCTCCGGACCAAAACCCCGTCTGACCATCCACAAGCTCGTTCTCGTCAATTTCAAATCGTACGCTGGCCGCCAGGAAATCGGTCCCTTCCACAAATCCTTCTCGGCCATCGTCGGTCCCAACGGTAGCGGGAAGAGCAATACGATCGACGCGCTCCTATTTGTCTTTGGGTACCGAGCGAGCAAGATGAGGCAGGGGAAGTTGAGCGAGTTGATCCATAACTCAGCGGGGAAGGAGGGATTGGAGACCTGCTCGGTCGAGGTGTGGTTCAGGGAGATCGTGGACTTGGTAGGTCACTCTCTACTATCCACAACCTCGTTCATTTAACGAGGTGAAAACGGTTGGCTGACCAAGACTGCAGCCCGGCGTTGATAGCTTCCTCCTCGTCCCCAACTCCCAGCTGGTCGTCACACGGACGGCTTACCGGAATAACTCCTCCAAATATTCCATCAATGACCGGACAAGCTCTTTTACCGAAGTCACATCGCTGCTGAAGGGCAAGGGTATTGATCTAGATCATAACAGATTCCTCATCCTTCAGGTGCGTTTTCATAGCGGCATCTTACTTGGACCAGCTGATCCCGCGTAGGGCGAAGTCGAGTCCATTGCACAGATGAAGGCGAGAGCCCAAAATGAGCACGAAGACGGTCTCCTTGAATACTTCGAGGACATCATCGGGACCACGAAGTACAAGGAGCCGATCGAGCAGGCGTCACAAGAGGTGGAGACGCTCAACGAGGAGAGAGGGGAGAAGATGAATCGCTTGAGAGTGGTGGAAAGGGAGAAGGCGGCTCTTGAGGTGAGACCACTGTCACTGTTGTCACTAGCCGAGACTGAGGCAGTATCAGGACAAGAAGCGCGAAGCCGAGGACTTTTTACGGGACTCGAACGAGTTGACGAGGAAGAAATCGCTGCTTTGGCAATGCCACATGTATACTCTCCAACACAATATCGAGATCACCAGCAAAGCTATCGTGAGATCCCGTCATGGTTTCCACGAGACCCTCCGCTGAGAGTGTTGACCGCAGGAATCCCTTCAAGCCGAGCTTGTCGAAGAGCATGAGCGGAATGCAGGCCATCTGGCGGAAATTGACGAGCTGTCGAAGGGATACGATGAGGAGCTTGCGGCTTTCGAGGTTTGCGCCTTTTCTCGAGACTAGTTACAGTACCGACGGAAATCAATCACCAGGAGGTCAAGCAACTTACCGACGCTCTCGTGAAGGATTCGAAGAGGTTTGAGAAGGAGGAAGTAGGGCTGCAGGAGAAGAAGAAGCACCTCTCGACCAAGCAGAAGAAGTTCAAGAAGTCCATCACGGATGTACGTGTCCTTCTCACTATCTTGAACCTCGACAGCTGAGTATGCGCACAGGACGGTCATGCTCGATCAGAGGTTCTTTCATCCATTGACAACTTCGGCTGCGAGCTGGCTACAAATCGTGCTAAGGTCACCAATCTCGAGGAGAAGCTCGTCAACGAGGAGGCCGAGCTAGAGGAGATCCGTGATAGCTTGAAGGGTGAGCTCAGACATGATCCTATATCGAGTCAATCGCTGACACTGCGCAGACAAGACCGATGTCTTCACGACCAAGATCGAGGCGAAGCAACGGGAGCTCGAACCGTGGACTGCCAAGATCAGCGAGAAACAGTCCGCTATCGATGTTGCCACCTCAGAAAGAGATCTGCTTGCTCAAAAGGCCACTGGTGTGCAGACGGCACTGGCGGAGACAAAGACGAGCTTGCAAACGCTGAGGAGTGGCGATGGGTCGAAGCAGGAGGAGTATGCGACGTTGAAGAAGGAAGCCGCGAAGGTCAAGAAGCAGCTTGCTGAAAGTGAAGGCAAGGCCGAGGTGAGCTGGGATTAAGTTCCTCCTCCAGGAACGTCTGACGCAGGTTCAGGAGATGGCCGTCAAATCGGAGCTGCTCAGGGCCAAGGTCTCGACGTCGCGTCAGAAGACAGATGATGCGAAGGCATCGCTTGCTGCGGACAAGTCCGACAACGCAGTACTCAGCAGCCTGAACAAGCTCAAAACGCAAGGTCGGATCAAGGGCTTCCATGTGAGCTCATTGTTCGCTCGCAATGACCTTCGCTGACATCCCTTAGGGCCGTCTCGGGGACCTGGGCGTCATTGATGACAAGTATGACGTCGCCGTCACGACCGCCTGCAGCGCTCTCAATAACCTAGTGGTCGATACCGTCGAGCAAGGACAAGCTTGCATCGAGCACCTTCGCAAGGGCAACGTTGGCCGAGCCTCCTTCATGGTCCTCGAAAAGCTTCCGCCTCGCGATCTCGACCCTATCGAAACGCCTGAGAGTGTTCCCCGCCTTTTCGACCTCATCAGGCCGAAAGAGGCCCGGTTCGCACCCGCCTTTTACAAAAGTCTATTCAATACCCTCGTCGCGGATGACCTCGCGCAAGCCCAGAGGATCGGGTTCGGGAAGAAGCGATGGCGGGTTGTCACTCTCGCTGGCCAGCTGATTGACCCTTCCGGTACGATGTCTGGTGGCGGTGCCAAGGTGTCGAGAGGCGGGATGAGCTCGAAATTCTCCGCAGACAAGGTTGCGCCCGAGGTCGTTGCACGGTATGAGAAGGATATGGCGGTGGCCGAGGAGGAGATGGCAGCGTTTCAGGCCGAGAGGAAGGCGGCTGAGGCGGAAGTGGTGTACTTGCGGAAGCGATTGCCAGAGATCGAGATCGCAATGGAGAAGATCGAGCTTGATGTATCGACTGCATCGAAGCGGATCGCGGAAGCTGAGAAGCGTTTAGAGGAGTTGCGGTAAGTCCAGGTATTCCCAGTTTATGGCAAGGCTGAGTCATTGCAGGTCACAAAGCAAGCCGGATGCGGAGGACGAGAAGCGGATCAAGAGCCTAGACACCGAGATCGCCTCCTTGGCCAAGGAGACCGAGAAGCTGCGCGAGAAGTCCAGCGGCATCAACGATCAGATCAAGGAGCTCCAAAACAAGATCCTCGAAGTCGGCGGCGTGAAGCTTCGCGCCATCCAATCCAAAGTCGCAACGACCAAGGGCCTTCTCGACCTAGCCAACGAGAGCATCACCAAAGCCGAAGTCGGGCAGGCAAAAGCGGAACGCGACGCCGAAAAATTGGAAAAGGCGATCGCATCGAACACCGAGAAGTTGGAGGAGGTGAATGCGGAGCTGGAAGTGGTGGGTGGGGATCTGTCGGCTTGTTTGGCGGATTTGGCGGTGATTAGGGAGAAGGTGCAGGAGGCTATGGACGCCTCGACCGATGTTCAGGAGGCGCTTGCGGCGAGTAAGGCAGAGCTGGACGAGGCTTCGGCGGATATCAATGCGTTCCGTGCTCTTGAGGTATGTTCAGAGGCAGGCTGGCTGATGGTGGCTGATGAGGAGCAGATGGACATGAAGCAGAAGATCGAGGATAATGGACGGATCCAGAAGGATAGTCGTGATAAGCTGAAGCATTGGAGCAAGCGGCATGAGGAGCTGGAATTGGCATATGTGGAGTGAGGGATTTTAAACCCTACGAGAAACTCGCTGATTCCCGTAGCGAGGAGGATGAGGAAGAAGAAGAGGCTGTCGAGAGGGAGAAGTCCTCACCAGCTGCACAAGCTGAACAGGGCGTCGAAGTTTCCGAAGATCAGCCTCGAAAACGGAATAAGAACGAGACGCTCGAGCTGGTCGAATACAGTCCGGATGAACTCCGATCCGTCGATAAGGAGATGCTCAACGCCGAGATCACCCAGCTAGAAGGTATGTCCTTTTCGTCTTCTCCTGCCTGGCTATTTGTCCACAAGATGATTGACTGATGGCTATGCAGAGGAGATTGGCAAAGCCAAACCTAACCTGAACGTCCTGAACGAATACCGAAAGCGCGAGTCCGAGTTCCTCGATCGCGCTCGGGATATGGAAAATGTTACCTCTTCACGAGATTGTGCCAAGAAGCGGTACGATGACCTGCGGAAGGTCAGGTTGGACGAGTTCATGGCGGGGTTCTCGGCTATCAGCTCCAAGTTGAAGGAAATGTACCAGGTTCGTCGAGGTCTTCCCAAATGAGAGGTGGGAACCAGCTGACGCGAGGGGCAGATGATCACCATGGGTGGGAATGCGGAGATCGAGCTGATTGATAGCATGGACCCATTCTCAGAGGGTAAGTACATTCGAAGGAGTGAGGCCGGATCCAGTGCTGAAGAGAAGCTGATGGGTTCAGGGGTGGTGCTCTCGATCATGCCGCCGAAGAAAAGCTGGCGGGCGATCGCCAATCTTTCCGGTGGAGAAAAGGTCAGGAGCCTGCTTGCTTCAGCTAAATCAAAGTCGTCTGATGCCCACGACAGACTCTTGCTTCTCTTGCACTGGTGTTCGCGCTGCACGCTTTCAAGGTGAGTCTTGCCTGACTTTCCAAAACGGCTACTTAGATGCTGATTCCTTCTAGCCGACCCCGCTGTACTTCATGGACGAGATCGATGCCGCGCTGGATTTCAAGAACGTCTCGATTGTCGCGAACTATATCCAATCGAAGACTCAGGCTGCTCAATTGTCCGCCCATCCTCTTTATACAAGGGTGATATCGCTGATGCAACCGATAGTATCGTCATCTCGCTCCGAAATGACATGTTTGAGCTGGCACATCGGCTGGTTGGGATCTACAAGACGTCCAATGTGAGTCTTGGTCCCCGCTATGATCGGAACTATGCTGATGTACTTGTCCGCCAGTGCACCAAGGTCTGTTACGTCCAAGAAGGAAGCGAGATCGCGCTGACCTCGGTTTCGCAGAGCATCGCCATCGATAACAAGGACCTGCGGACTCAAGCTCTTCCTCGACCGCGAAAACCGCTGGGATCTCCCGACAAGTCGCAACAAATACCAGCGTCACAGCTGTCACCCAGCAAGCAGCGACCTCGCCCCTTCCAAGCCGTCATCGCCTAGTCCTCATGCTCATCATCAATGTTGTATATCTCTCGCTAGAATTCGATTTTGCCTGCATCAGTATCTGATCTACGGGATTGTGAACGGTATACATATGCTATGATCCCTCTACGTCTTGAGTGGCTCAAACCTCCCGGCGATGACTTTCAAATTGAGCTCCGGCCTGCGTCCAGTCCCGTGGTTTCCGCAATACCTCCAATAATTTCCCCTCCTCCGTCCCTTCCCCGCCCATATCGCTCATGTACTCCCACCTCGCCGTCTCCGGTAAACTATCCCCCAGACGTCAGTTACTCGACACTCCTCACAAACCGGGTAGTGTCAGGTCCACCCACCTCATGAGGATACTTTCTATCCTAGCACCGGGCGTCATGAGCCCAAATTTCGTCCCCCTATCATGAATCAGATTGAATTCCACATAACGTCCCCGTCGTAACAACTGCCATCTCCTCTCCTGCTCTGTCCACCCTCGATCCTTGTTGGCCCACACGACCGGGGCGTAGGCTGGTAGAAAGGCCGAGGAGACGGTCTTCACGAACGAGAAGATCTCGTCTTGGCTCGGTCCACTGCCGTCCTTCCGCGCGTGGATGGGTGAAGAGGTGGTCAGGTCATCGAAGAATAGTCCGCCTACCCCTCGAGACTCTTTTCGGTGCGGGATGAAGAAGTATTTGTCGCACCATGTTTTGAACTCGGTCCAGTAGTTTGGATGGTGTTTGTCGCATGCCTCCTTGAGCGTCTCGTGGAAATGCCTCACATCCCCTTCCACGAGGTACGACGGTGTGAGATCCGATCCGCCACCGAACCACCAAGCGAGTGGTTTATCGGGTACGTTCGGGTCGTCGACCTCGAAATACCTATAATTTAAATGTACAGTGGGCACATGGGGATTCCTCGGATGAATCACAATACTAATCCCGGTAGCGAAAAACGGTAGTGCCTCGTTCGGTTCTGGTAGAGAAGCATGGTCTGCCCGCATCTGTTTTTGGGCGGAGGGTGGGAGGATCCCGTGCACGATAGAGATGTTGACTCCTGCTTTCTCGAAGACTCGCCCCGAGGAGAGGACGCAAGAAGATCCTTCACCGCCTTCAGGTCGGATCCACGCGTCGCGGATAAAATTCGGTGGGGTGGAGGAGGAGGAGGAGGAGGAGGAAGGGGGAGGAGGGGAGAGGGACTCGATGGTCTCGAGGGTGAGGACGATGTGCTCCTGGAGGGACTTCACCCAGTTGGCCATTCGGATCCGCATAGGGTTCTAAGGAGACTTCTCAGCTACAGCCAACATCCACCGCTGAAGAGCATGGTGTCCTAGAGCTAGGTTTCGAGGAAGGCAGAATCCTGGAGATGAGAGGGGATGAGGGGAGGTCGGACTGCTCACTCTCGGATCATCCTGCTCGTACGCTTCCGCGGGGAACCACTGCCTCCCATCCGTATCCACCATATCCAATACAGGAGCGCCATCGCATTTCAGCTAGACTCGGTCGTATCAGCGAGTTCCCGTGGGATCGACAGGCTCACGCTCACCTCGTCGGCAGAAGCCCGCCATCGTCGGACTACCTCGAGAGTAAGGCCAATTGCGAAGCCGGTCGAGGCGTAGATCAGGAGCGGATTTGAGGGCTTCGGGTTGGGTGGTGGAGGGGTTGAGCTAGTTGCATACCGTCGAGCAGCTCCTGGAATGGGTCAAACTTGGTTCAGCAGCTGAGCAGGGCCAGTGAGTGAGCAGCTCACCGAAGTAAACGTTGCGAAAGACCCGTTGTTCACAGGTGGGAATTGGCGAGGAGACCAAGTTCATCCTTCGAGCAAATCGCATGACGAGAGAATTCGTGATGAAGGTGATTGGCCTTTTCAACCGTTCTGGATGGGTAGGTGGAACACGTCAATACATGAGGATTTGGAGCATTTCATCGTCGGAGGATTGAGCCGGAGAAATCCATCAGGAACATGAAACGCGGGGACCCCGCATACCCTCCTCCTGAGCCCTGGTTACCTCTATCATCCGTATCGATCGATCACCGCTCCACCGAGAGTCGTCCATGATGTCCGCCGCGATACGAGTCTTGGCTCGAGCGGCTGCTATTCAGATGGAAGAAGCCGCTCTCGCAGCTGGACCATCCACGTTAATCAAGGGCAAAGCGAAGGCAGCGGATCCGGCTTCGGCTTCGGCTTCGCCTTCAGCATCAGCGTCTCATTCAAAACAACCTCCTCCGTATTCGGCATGCGAGGGTCGAGAAGGTAGACCAGATGTAGGTCTGGAGATGAATGGGGAATCTAGACTTTGGAAACCGCCGATCATGCCTGATCAAGTCCGGAATCCGAGGACGATCATGCCATCTGTGTCCGGACCTCGACATCCTCTGCCGACCGGAGGAGGCGAAAAGCAACCTGATGACCAGAAAGACCACCCTAAAACACGATCTATACCCTCAATTGAACCGCCGCCAGGTCACAGCGAGCCAGAACCTGCGGTCGATCCGTCACAGGGTTTCCCATCGAGGAACGCTGCATCATTGGTACCTCCCGAAGCTCGTCAACCCTCACCGAACTCCGCTCCCTCCCCGCATTGGTCTGCCATCGATAATCAGTCCACTTCGGACCCCAGCACCTCGCCAAGACCTCCGGGATCGGAACCAGGAGATGCGATCCCTCCTGATCGGAGCGTCAATGCTGCCGATCCGATAGCTCCCGGTACATCTACCATATCAGGATCACCGGGAATCGGTATCGATGAGTTCCAAGAAGATGAGGACGTGAGTTCTGTCCGGGGTACAAGGCCGTCACTGATTACATTAGGCGCCTGTCCTCCTGAAATCCTCGAAAGTCCCATCCTCCCGTATAGGTCGGCTCTTCCACTATGGTTGTAAGCTTTCGAGACCCTACGCCAGGGACATCTACTGATGCATCCGTTTCAGCTTTAGCTGCTTCTCTCTCGCTCGGCGCGGCCTCCGAGTCTTTACGCCGATCGACAGGCTCAGATCCGGGCAAGGGCAGCGTCTTCATGTCTGACGCGAATGTCCGTCGACTGGTCGGGACGCTCGGGAGGATGAGGGGCGCTGCGCTCAAGCTGGGGCAGTTCATGAGCATACAAGGTGAGCTTTCTTTCCGCGGATTCGGAGGATGAAACTGATATTGATGTCGATAATAATATGCTTCCGCCTGAGATCGAGAAGGTGCTGGAGCAAGTACAAGCTCATGCGAATTACATGCCGGATTGGCAAATGGAGGTAAGTCTGCATTTCACTTGGATGTTGACCAGAGCTTGACGCCTCGTCTCAGAAAGTCATGAGTACCGAACTAGGCTCCGAATGGTCATCCCTCTTCTCATCCTTCGATCGCACCCCCCTCGCCTCCGCCTCCATCGGTCAAGTCCACAGAGCCACTCTCGCCTCCACAAATCTCCCTGTAGCCATCAAGATCCAATTTCCCGGCATCGCAACCTCCATCGCCTCCGATTTGGCGAACCTCTCCGTCCTTCTCCGCTCCTCCGCGCTGTTGCCCAAAGGGTTGTACCTCCAGAATACTATCGCGGTCATGAGGCGGGAGTTGGAGGATGAATGTCATTACATGAGAGAAGCTGAGGCGGGAAGACGGTTTGGGAAGCTACTCGAGGGAGATGACTTTTTCGACGTGCCGAAGATTGTCGGGGAGGCGACGACGGGGAAGGTTCTAACGACGGAATGGATGGGTGGTCGACCGTTGAGTCGGATGAAGAACATGTCGCAAGAGACGAGGGATAAGGTGAGAGCTTTTGTTTGAATTGACTTTCAGTAATTCCATAGTGGGGCTGAATGGTGATTCTAGATCGGCCAGAATGTCCTCCGCCTTTGCCTCCAAGAACTCTTCCAATTCCGATTCATGCAGACCGACCCAAACTGGGCAAACTTCCTGTACGACGCGCCCAACGACCGACTCCAGCTCATCGATTTCGGAGCGACTCGCGAGTATAGCAAGGAGTTCATGGATGGGTGGTATCGATTGCTTACGGCTGCGTTGAGGGGCGATCGGGATGTCATGAGGGTCGAGAGCGAGAAATTGGGGTATTTGACTGGAGAGGAGAATGAGGTGAATAACTCGTGACGCTTTTGGCTTGACTGACAATGGGATAGGAGATGCTGAAGGCGCATTTGGAATCAATGGCCCTTGTTGCCAGTATGTCCCTCTCCTGCCGGTATGATGATGATGCTGAGCGAATTCGTCCAGGCCCATTCTCCCACGAAGGTCCATACGCCTTCGCGAACCAAACAATCACCGACTCCGTCCGCGCCCTCATCCCAATAATGCTTCGACACCGCCTCACCCCTCCTCCTTCGGAGACGTACAGCCTGAACCGGAAGCTGAGCGGGGCGTTCTTGATGTGTGCGAGACTGAAGGCGAATGTGGATTGTCAGGAGTTATGGCAGCGGTATGTCGGGGATTATCGACCTGCTTCATCTTAGGACAACGCTTTCAGCCAGTCGCCGCTGGGCAGTATTGTATGGCATGAATCACCTGCGGGGTCATGAGATCATGGGTTCCATCCGCGACTTGCCGAACATTCGTGAAATCATCGCCTGAGCTAAGGGCGAAGTACCATATAAACCAGACCCGAATCCTGTGCAGATTCCTATTATCGAGCTTGTGTACCGGTCACGTATGGCTTGTCACCGTGAGCGAGTCATGACACCAACTAAAATCGAGGGAAATTCACGATTCGGAAATCACAGTTTGACGAATCCTGGCAACATCTAAGCAGTAGCAGAGGTGATACCCTCAGTGTTGCTCTGTAGTTGTGAGATTCTGCGATCCTGACCCAAATCAAACATCATGAATGAGGGAGACTTGAGGTCCGTCTTTGGCGGAGCAGATATGCTGCTGTTTGAGGTGTCATTCATGGATAGATTTCAAGGAGATGGCCTGCATAGATACCTTTGTTCCCATGCAATACATACTGATACACACTGCAAGAGACTTCCACTGCCAGACGCAGAACCTCCAGATCAGAACACAGCATTGCAAATCACTCACAGAGATTCTCTTGTAGAGCATAGGGAGAGGTTGCTTGGATGACCAAATGGAAAACATCAAAGAAGCCTTTTCGGTATCAAGGCCTGACTTGGGGTAACAAGAGAGTGTAACACATCGATTGAGACCCTTGCTATCACTTTAGCCTTCCAGGAGACAATGGGAGTGGAGTCCCTATGAGGCTACCAGAAAGCAAATGCATGGTCATGGACATCCTGAATGTGAACCCCTTGCTATCTCCATCACTTGGATGCCACCATACCACAGACATGATGCTACGGAAAGAGAAAACGGATGCTATGAGGACAGATGTGGGTTTTTATATTGCAGGAAGTGGTAAGGAAGTTGAATGCCACGATGCTAAAGGAGAGGAGTAAGAAAAGACAGAACAGCTCTGAGAGCTTGCAGCTCTGGCAGCATTATATGGAAGGTGGAGCAAGTTTTGGAACAAGGGAGACGAAAGGTAGCTATCGGTCACACTCCATGAGATTGACCTCTTGTCGGGGGTGGTGAGGGGGATGGTTCCGCACAATAAGCTGTGATGGGACCAGCAATAGACGGATCAAACCAAGGCCATTCACTCTTCATGGTCATCTTGGTGTCTTCCCAAAGGACTGAAGTTGCCACAATAGTGCACTGATATTGTCGGTGATTCATATACACAAATCCTTTGCAGACTTACAAAGGTAGGTAGGTTTGTATTCTGGACTCCATCCCTAATTCCATTTGTGAAGGCTGGCCAGTCTCCAGCCGGCTGTATCACCTTATACTCCATGATTACCATCCTGTGGTTCCTCTTGTTGAGAGGCACCTCGTACGCCCTCAAATGGCTCTCACCTTCTTCTGACCATTCATAGCCAAAGCCATCCTGCCATGTCTCTGGGTTCGTATATCTGCTTCCCCCTGAGCCTGCAGACATGTGTGTCCAATTCCCGGCATAAAGCCAGAAGCGTGCTGGAATGACACCGGCAGTAGCCATGGTGGTTGTGCAAGTCAATGCAAGTATGGTCAGAAAGGCCATCATCAATCTGCTGGACATAATCGGGTTATGTCTGTCAAGAGAGTTGGTTATCCCTAGAATCCAAAGACGATCTGCCTAGATAAAGCAACAGTTTACAATTTCAACTCTTTGTCTATGTTGGCAAGACCTGACCTACCATTCATGCAGAGGACAAGGGGAAGATCAAAGGGTAAGCAGTATGTGATCCACCTTGGCAGGAAAGGAGAATACTAATGACCAATTCAGAACGCTCAGCTGTCGGGTTCAGCCGTCCAATTATCATGACGCTGTATCAAAGTAAGCTCGTCGGACATCAAATGGCCTATCCTCGTCTTCATTCATTCAAACATTACGCGAACACCGAAGCGACGCGTCGTTTCTTCCCTTATAGCGTTCCAACTTTGAAAACTCACCGATGGCTTACCACACTCAGCCACGTAAGACTGTTGGGTCGAGACAACGTGATAGTCGGGCGTGACAAAGATGCGGAGCCAGAGACGTACATAGACCACACACGCTAAGGGATAGTCTCAACCGATTTGAGATTGTAGTCATCGTAGTACTCTAGTTTGCCTTTGCATCGATTTTGGTACCCAAACAGTGAATACCTCGGCTAAGTTCGTACGTCCCCGACATTTTCCACTACGCTGTCCTTCTTGAGTCATTCATTTGCTCAAGGTTGCCGACCTTCGCCAAATATTGGAGCTGAGCTTTGGAATCATTCACTGGTCGGTGTAGCACCCTGACACCAATCTTGTTGAACTATCCCGATTAGTGGTACAAAAATTCATGAGACACGGGTTCGTGATGATTGGGGAGGTGTGAGGCAAGAGCGAGACAGAGGCAGCTCCAGAATGGCACATGATGACTTTGATCATTTATGACTGGACTGTCCCTGAGCAATCCAATTCACCTTTTTATGACTCAACATCCACCATTGCATCCTATTGGCACATTGAGCCAGCCCGGCAAGTCACTTGTGGCCAGAAGCGGCCAGCCTTGGCAGTTCTCAGATTTGAAAGGCAAAAGGTGCAAAACTGAGGGCGCTTTGCGTTGGTTTCCAAAAAGCGAGTCTTGGTGCAAGCGTAGCCAAGATCGGACCATTGAGCCTTGTAAGACTATGAACGCAGCATCACCCATTGATATATTCTCCATAGCTCGGGACTTGAGGGACAGTACTATGGGACTCACGTTAAGTAAAAGATGCAGATAGAGGATGTACAATGTGGCATAACAGATGTGAGATGAACCCTGCTTGGGAGACGCGTATTAGTAGCAAGCAAAGATAAAGCTGGACGATCCGTAAAATTCAGGGATCCCCCGTTGAGATTCTGGTGCTAAGAAGGGACTCTATCATCTGGAGTTCTCTGCAAGGACTAGCTGTTCATCTTGATATCTCCAACACAAGAGGCCGTGGATCCAAAAGAATCTGGGGCGGCATTATGTGCGAGATATATGCCAAGAAAGGATGCTACTTGCCAAGTCATGATTTTGGCTTTGTATGGAGGTGGACAAGGATCTGATGAATATCACGTCGGTGTAGATTTGTTTGAGTAGATCGCTGGTTGGACTCAGTTGGAATAATTGTCATGCTACAATAGGGAAGTCCACCCCAATCAATCCTTGGATCAAGACGCCAACTTTTCCTCATTTCCCAATTTGGTCTTCCTCTCCAGAGTCAAGGCTGGAATACTAACAACACTCATCAGGATGAATACATTATCCATTTTCAAGCGTAAACTCTGCTGCAAAATCGCGACTGTTCCTTTGGTGAAGTATGCCTGAACTTGTTTTGCCATCTGTCATGACCCGCTGAATTGAGTCATAAGAGTCCGGGCCAATCACATGGACGCATGACTCAGGCCCTGAGACCTCTGTCGACATACAACCAGGCACATATATCCTTACACATGGATGAGTACCATCACTTCCATAATTCACAGGCGCTGTCAGCGTAGTTAGGCAACATCCTTATACTGCGATTCAGCTAATCAACCATATTTCAATGCCCATATCCTAAATACAAGCTCCAATAGAAGTTCTCTTTATATCTCTTTACCAGCACACCATATATGATTCCCCTGAGCCGCGGGAAGGCCACCTCCATTGACTTTTGTTTTCTAGAATGACACTCCTTTACACTTGTCCATCCTATCCTACCGAGTGGCGACGTGACATAAGGTCAGACATGCTGATAAGAGTCTACTGATTGCTATCTACTGAGATATTGCTATGACGATTGTTCTGTATATGATGTGATGCCGCCTGTACAAGTTGGAGATGGACGAGAATGTATGGAGGGGTATCGATGCTTGTGGTGCCTAATCTGCAGGGCATAGGGCGGCGTGCGGTCGCGGGTCGGATTATACATGAGATGTAGTCGGGACAGACAAGGGACAAGGAGTCGAGAGAAGCGAAAGGGACGACCGTATTTAGACCCCGTATCGCTCTGACAAGCGTTGTCGGATGACAGGAGGGAAGTTGGCGACAGTCGTCGCCCAGCTCGCACCGAGGCCAGCTTTGCAGCCTTGCAATATCTAACCACAGTCAGCTTCTCAACCGCAGACGTGAGGCGGATCGGACACTGACCTGCCGGAACATCGCGTCGAGCTGGCTCGAAGGGTGCTGCCATTTGCATACGGCATTGCAGAACCAGATGAAGCTCTGAAGACACAATCAGTCAAGCGCATGCACAGAAAGCATAACGACTCAAATTCTCCAAGCCGGACGGATTTGCGCTGATCATCATGCAGAATCCCCTGAATGCCGTATCCTTCTCCTCGTTATCCTTGATCTCCCACAATGCAGTACACCAAGCTTGCGCAAAAGTGCCGAGATGAGGTGCGACCAACGCGGGACAAACCAAGCCTAGCCGGCCAATAGTGACAGCAGCGTTCTCGGAAAGGGATTTCGGTGATTTCGAGTTGAGCAGAATCGGGAGGAGCCGCTGAATCAGAGCGGGAACGAAGGGCTCGAGCACTGCTGCGTCGCCGTTGTATTGCAGAGAGATCTCTCCGACAGCCCACGCCGCATTATTGCACACGCTGACGCACTCTGCTGAAGGCTCGACGACGATCTGCTCGATCACGGTAGGCATGATTTGCGGAATGATGGGTCTGAGGAGAGCGAAGCATGCCATTGCCATGTCACCGAGAAGCGCATGTGCAGATTGGCGGACGGGCGGCTCGAAGTGCTATCATTGACTATCAGATCCTCACCCGAAACGATGTAACAGGTTCTCACGTTGAGACAAAGGGCCATGAGCTGGAGAAGAGGCGGTTGACTCGATGCGACGAGCTGATGGATCTGATCTCCCAGACCTTGTGTCAGGCCCGACAGGAGATCGAGCGCAACGACAATGAATGTCCGATCCGGCTCGTCGTTGTTGTCTGGATCCTGCTCGAAAGCCTGATACTGGGTAAGACAGGTGTGGATGATATTGATACACCGCTGATACACTGGTTGGGTGTACGGAGCAAAAGAACTGCCAGCGGCTATCGAGATCGATGAGAGGCACTGAAGTCTAGGTCAGTACAGCCATGGAGAATGTGCAGACCACTCACTTCGAGCAGCGGGACCAAATCTGGATCGGAATCAGGTAGCTTCACCCATCGCTCGATCAAGGGAGGCATAAGGATCACGAGGTACAGAGGCGCCCCGAGAGCAGTGCCGACAGAGTCGGCGAGTGTACCCAGCGCATCGTACAGGATGAGGAGGTTCTTCTGCTGATATTTTTTGAAAGCGAAAGTGAGATTCCGCAATATCGGTTCGAGGAAAGGTGCGAGCTCGGCGCCAGCTTCCTCTTCTAATGTTGCGAATGCACTGCAGCCAGCTTCTTGGACTCGCTTGTTGCCGTCGAGCACCATCTGGAGAAGCTAAATGGGTATAAGCTAATCCCGTGATGCTTAAGTAAATACTCACTCCTTCCATGGTGGGGATGAAGAACTGTGTCTTGTCGTCCGGCGAGGTCTGCACACACCAGCTGGCGTACCGACCCAATGTCCAGCACGTGATCGATCGTACGAGAGCCTTTGAAATTTCAATCAGCTGTTGGCGACACCTATAGGCTCAAGACGAACCTTCTTGTCCTTCAGCATCTTCAATAGGTAAGGTACCAGCTGGGGTAGGTGGGGTTCTAATCCGTCTATGCAGCCTGTCGTCCGTTTGATCAGCTTGTCACAACCGAACTTCTAGGCTCTCACCCTCTGCTATCGCGCCCAAAGCCAGTATCCCGCTCTCCCGTTGCTGCCATTCCTCATCAAACAGTCTATCCCGCAATAACGGCAGCAGTATCGACAAGAGGTCATTCCCAAACGACACCGCCATGACGTCCAGCGCCGCTGCCGAGCATTTCCGGATATTCCACTCGCCCGCCGACTCGTCCTCGTCTGGGTCATAGTCCTCGTCATCCTCATCGTCCTCCTCTTCCAGCGCCTTGTCGGCCGCTTCTCTAGATTTCCCACCGCCTGTTGTGCCAGATGATGACGGGTCATTCAATTCGTGAGATGCGTGCACTTTCGACGAGTAGGTCTTTGGCTTGATGTCCGTTTCTCGATCTGGGACTGCCTCATCCTCCTCGTCCACGTCGAGATACATGAGGTCGATCTCTGAGTACACCATCCCTTCCAGCAACAGCGGTGCGATCTTCGGGAGGAAAGGTCGCAGCTGATCCCGCAACGCCTGATCCTCCGCGAACGTCAACCAGAACTCGCACGCCTCTAAAGCAACCGTTTCGTCCTCCGATTTTGTGCAGTAGGCGATGTAGTTCACCACATTGCTCATCTCCGGAACAAGCTTGTCGGCGCGAGTATTCAGGATGAGCCCCAGTGCTGCACACACCGACCGCCTTACGTCAGCCGAGTCATCGGATGCCCGGTTGAATAGACAGCGGATGTAAGGATCGATATTGGCAGCCATAGCGGGCACACGGATAGCGGAGAGGGATTGAAGCATTTGAAGGGAATAGAGGCGGATTTTGGTTTGGGAGTGTGAGGTGGATTTAATGAATTCGGGAACGAGGTGATCGAGGAGGTTCTTGCCCTGAACCGCAAAATCGAGCTTGTGAGGGCAGTCCTCGCAGATCTTCTCCAGTGTGTAAAAGCAGCCCTAGCAGAGTCAGTCTCGGACTGAATCATACCGAGATTGACTCACCTCGACGACATCCGGATCTTGCGACCGCATCCCATTCGTGACTGCATCTAACGCCTCCGGCCAAGCTCCAGGCTCCTCATTGCTCAACAAGCTCGTGATCACCGCCCCTACCGTCTGCCGTATCATGGGATCCTTATCTTGCAATCCGGTTAAAACCGTGCTTTTGACATAGGCCAATGCTCTCGCATCTGTGTCGCCTGAAGGCGCACCCGTCCGTTGGTTGAGCGAATTCTTCAGGAGTAATCCTGCGACTGTACGGTGGGCGTCTAATTCGGTGACGCAGAAGATGAGGACGTGGGATAGGTAAGCGAGGAAGTCGGGAACAAAACGAAGCTCGTCGAGGCGCTATTTGAGGGGAAGGGTGGGTATCCGATGACAGGTTGAAGGAAAGGGTGACTACATTAGCAAGAGCTCATGACCGGGCTCGATAGAGAGGGAGAACTACATCAATGCCCACCTGCGCAACAGCCCGTTGTATGTCATTCTCCTTGCTCGACGTCTGCCTCAGCATCTCCAGAACCTCGTCCAGGCCCTGCTGCTGAGGCTGCCAGCTCATCCTGGCGAATCTCCTGCCACAATTGTCACTTCTTTAAGTGTTATTACGCCGTCTCGATATCAGTGCTTATGGGAATTGATGACCTTCCGAGTGATCGACCTAGGAATGAATGGAAACGAAGAAAGGAGGGGGTCCACACTGGATTGTCCTCTTTGACGCGCTAGTAGTCAGTGTGGCGGAGAATTCGGTTTTGTGGCATTGAGCGCGGGGCTCCAACCTGTGGCAATGATAAGCCTATACATATAAGTTAAGGACTTCTAAAAGACTGGCACTGATTCAGTCCATTTACCGCCTCATCACTTCAATTCAAATGATAGTAACGAACCGTCTTGTCGCGTTGCGCTTCGAGGAAATGCCGGTCTCTCTATTCAGCGATGCAAAGAGCCAGAAGTTTCGTCCCGAAAGAGCTAAGCTTGAGGAAGAGTACGATTCACAAGCAATGTCGAGATTTGCCATTCTACTGCTCCACCACCACCGGCCCCTCATCTCCTCCCACAAACCGCATCTCCGGCACAGGCGGCTCCATCTCCCCCATCACCAGCCCTTCATCCTTCTCTTCAGGGACCATCCCCACCTCCTCTCCCGTGTCCATACGCACATCCCCTCCCGACTCAGGTATATGTACCTCTATCCCCGCTTCACTGATGCCGAGATTGCGTTGGCCGCCTTCGGTATGGATTGGGGCGGTGTTGAACATCTCGATTGCGTTCGATGGCAACTCGACAGGTTGTAGTAGTTCGGTAGTAGGTTGCAGTAATACGGTAGGTTGCAATGATTCGGTAGGTTGGAGCGATTCGGTAGGCTGCAGCAGTTCAGGCGGTCGAGAATTGAGTTCTGGTGGAGCGGGCGGAGCGTCCGGCGGGGGGTGTGGCGTATCGACAGCAGGAGTGACCGGCGCAGTCGGTCCATCTGGGACTTCCTCCTCATCCTCATCCATCTCCTCGACTCCCTCATCTACATCCTCCTCTCCTTCTAGAGCAGGAGTGAAATCCTCCGCTTCGCCGTCCTGCTCGTCAGCCCTGCGCGAGTTCTAGAACATACCGTTTCGTCTACTCGGACCCACTTGCATACCTGCTTCTCTTCAATCTCTAAGTCTGGTGTAGAGAAGGGGACAAACCCTGTACGAGCTCTCGGGCTGGAGACCGATCGGTGCGATCCAGGCCTTGCGCCATTTATGTACCCTGCTCATCGATCAGCGAAGTGAGAGGGACCCGGGGGGAAAGGGGCGTACGGAGCGGTGAGTTGGCGTTGATACGCTTCGGTCGATGTGGTAGTCTGGAAGCGACCTTGCACTCGGCGGACTGGATCTATGAGCGGTAAATGCGGGGCATGACGTACGGTGCGACATTTTGTTGAAATATTAAGCTATAGAAATGTTCAACAGGAGCTGAAAGGCGACGGAGAACACGCGTTACGTAATGGATCTCGGGCGGACGACGATGACTGTCTCCTTGCGAAAGTCAAGGAAGGGTCAAGAAAGAAGGAATATTTTGATGCATATACATATATCTCATACTTTCCAATCGGGACGCACGACCTCTCAAACCTGCTGGAAAGCGACACGACCCGATTCACTGACGCGATTCCCCCGCACCTTTGTCTTTCTCACGTGAGCGATTGTGTGTGCTGCTCGCCTCCTCACTCTGCGCATGATTCAACATCGTCTCCATGGCATCGACGTAGTTCCTCCGTACTTTATCGAATTGCTCGGCAGAAGGGTTCCCAAAAGTCCCCTGTATCCAACCCATCGCCTTGTCCAAGTCTCCGCGGAGGTTGTCCTGCTGTGCAATTCCTAAACGGAAAGTAGAAGTGAACAAGTTACCTGATTCCGGTCGGACACTCCTCTCCATCACACCGAGCCATTTCCACACGGACCCAACGATTCCGACAGAGCTCAGTCTAGAATCTCGGGGGTTTTGGTCAATTGCAGGGATCCCAAAGGGAGACAAGGGTGGTAGTCCGAGGTGATGGCAGCGAGTTCTCTCCCATACATCTTCTCCATGAGGCTCGGATTCTGACTGCAAGCAATTGATCCTCGCTCCTGAAGACTTGCTATCCTCTTGACATTCTCCTTGTTCTCAAGATCAGCGCCATTCGACTCGTGAGTCCTTCATCGGGCTAAGCCCACTGATGAGCAGTATGGCACGCGTGACGATGAGACTCCTAGGGTCCGGGTCGACGGAAGGGGCTTCCAACGCATCTTGGATCGTAGCACGATCGTCGTGATCGAAGAACAGCTCCGAGCTCTCTGTGATCAGGTACCTCTGCTCCTCAAGTTTATCGCTGTGAGTTTTCTTCATGTTTTTGGGATGACTTTGAAAGGCCGCACGACGTCTTTCAGATGCTTGACGGAAAGTGTTCCGAGCCAAAGACCTCCTCGGTATCGGTCGCAGGGGGGTCCCAACCCCCCGCCGACAGGATTAGACCCTGTGGACACCCCTGTTGCTTAGGACATAAGGGACTGCTTATCAGTATCGTTCGTCTTGCCGGAGCGGGAGAAGGCACTGGAAGTTGTGTTGTTCCCTTTGGCCTTCATGAC
>JAABUL010002453.1_pt1 | contig 30690 bp, 25 predicted proteins | sample 5559151 | NCBI WGS metagenome assembly JAABUL01 (sample SAMN10711876, study PRJNA513368) | rock metagenome | isolation source: Antarctica rocks | place: Antarctica: Victoria Land, Pudding Butte sud
CTGCTAGCCGAAGATGGGGATGCCGAAGCCCCACATTTCTTTCACCTTCACCGGCTCGGAGTAGTAGCCTCCAATGATGAGTTACAGCAGCACCTATATCTTTCTTCCACTTCGACCGTTGCGATGGTCCATTCTTCCTTTTGGCGACGCCAAACGTCGTTGGTATGCAAACCTTGCTGTCGGAATTAACTTACCACGTACGATATTGCCAGGCACCGTACCACTGGAGCTAATAATGTCCCAGATACTACCTGGTCTGGTGGACAGATCTTGCAAAATCTCTTGGCTTCTGGCGATGGCTGATCCATGGTGGCATGAATGAAGTGAACTGACAAACTCGCTGCGGACAGGCCCCTTCCCACAGTCCCCCTACGGACTATGATATTTCTGCCCTAGCCACCTCAGGGGGCGAGCAAATGTATGCCGCAATGTACATTTTCCTACATAACTCTCGCGCACCACGTCCGATTACTTTCGTTGCAGGGTTTACTATGCGTGTATACTACTCTTATGTTGGTTCTCCAACGATTACTATCATAGTGCGCTGTTGATGTAGGTGTAGTCCGGATCCAAGTTGTTGAACTGAAAGCAACAGATTAGCGACTTAATCCTAGCATGTTAAGACTTTCTGCAATTCTAGAGACTGCTTGTTTGTAAGCTATCGAGATCTATCGGAGGGGAGATCTGTTCGCATTCATGACCAATTACGGGCCTGAGTTGGGCGGTACTCACGTATTGACCACAACCGTAGTTTGGAGAGAGGCAAAGTCTCGCAAGCGCTAACCTTTTCGTAGTTAGGCCAGCACCCCGACGACCGCTCAATCCTGGTGCATGTGTGCTTCGATAATCAATGAGAAATCCATCATTCTGAGGCGGCTGTAATGGCTGGGTATGACGTCTTTGAGCGTACTTCATCGTCAGATGATACTGATTCCCTTAGGCTGGTTATTCATGAGCTTCCGTTGATCATGCCTGAACGGAGAGACATTTGAAATCCTTCCACAAAACATAATGTCTTCCTACAGGACTATTAACAATCCAAAGGATGCTTTCTGGATATGGACGCCTCGTCGACTTTGATGACATCAATATGTGAGAGGTATTCAGCGTGCAGGTGAGGTGGACAGCTCAGAGTAAGCCTACAGAAACACCAAGCCAACGCCAAGAATCGCCTTTCTGAGCCCAAACGAGCGACGGAACCATACATGGTATCTCGATGAGACGCTAGCGATTGCCTGCATGCCTACTTTGTCGGTCCATATTGCGTAATGGCGGCGTGGTACACTAGATGTTCATATACCGCCCTCAAAAAATACTCCATTCAAACTTTCTTAGGATGTCATGGTTCGACCAATCTGGCGCCACTTTGGCACGCCCATACCAGAATTAGACGGTAGAGAAACGGGCCCATGCGATAATCTCGTGGCTATAATGCAAGAGAGCCACGTCGAGTCTAGCTTGGAGGAGACCTTGCGCCAGCCGAAAAAGCCAACGCCATGTGCTTGGCGGTTCCCTGGCTCGCAATTCATGGTGGTATCAAGCCCCTCCCGGAACTAAGAGCTCTGCTTCTTCGCGCGGGCGGTATCCCATGTCCTGGCAATTTTGCCACTCGTCTAGGCTGGGCCTTGGCAAATACCCCTGAATGAGTGCTTCGAGCATCTTGGCGTAAGTTGTAGCAAACTTGCCTGCACAACTTCGCCCCAAGAAGTACAATATCTCAACGACACGAGAGATCATTGCCACCAATTCCAAAGAGAGGGTGACTTCTCATCTAGGGATCATAGCCCACTTGGTCACCTGGGTAAGATATTCATGAATGTCCGGGATCGAATTGGGATTGAGTATACGCGAGTAACATACTCTCAAGGCGGAATTGTGGAGCCTTGTAAAGCAGTGGCCATTGACTCGCCTTGAGTTTTTCCACATTTTCAAAATTCTCAGGGGGTTCCAACCCCAAAGCGCCATTAGCGCCCAGTGTCAGCTTGGTTAGCTTCACAAGCGTCGGTCGAAGAAATGTCCAGCCTGCAACGGGAAGAGAAGTCTCCATTAGCAGCTAGCATACATCCGAGTTACACGCCGTACATCAAAGTCAAGGTTGCGGGCGGACACTTGCCACGCAGAAGTCAATATCATGGATCTACGGCACTAGTACTGCTAATAGCCAAAAGTGAAGAAGATCGTCACTGGAGTATAGGCTCGAATAGACTTGACGCTCAGGAAATATCTGCATGAGACGCTCGTTCGACGATTGACCAAAGCTTCGCCCAGGCGTAAGTAGCCTGAACCAGACATTGGTGACACTATACGGCTAATCGGGACTCACTTTCCAGGCTCGGTCATCCACCCCACCGACAATCCTTCTGCTTCCCCCCGGGGGCTTTCTCCTGGCCAGACCAGCTCCCGTCTTCGAACCTTCTTTCGGAGATCATTATAGCATTGAGCAATGCTATCGGGCGCTCTCCTGGCAAATCATCGCGCTGGTATGCAATCTCGCTTTCAACTTATATCAATAGTTGTTGAGAGTCTCTTACCGTTGTGATCGGAGTTTCTTGATGCCTACATTGTAGCATTCTCTACACAGAATTAATCCTAGAAAGCAATCGGACTTTTACTTCTTACTATTCACCTATACTTTAACCCCTCATGACTTCAAGGTCCGAGCCTCTCCACATTCGAACGCCATGACCCATCTCAACTCTAATCTCGAGCGGCTAAACGTGGTGTGAGTGGCAAAGGCTTGTCTGGGTTTAATGTAAGCCTTCGCCTGCCTTCCACGTGGGAGCATACTGACTCACATGGCATGCATACTTGGAACGCCAATCGCCGTTGTGTGATCGGTCCTTTTGACTTTGTCCAGACTACGGCTGGCGTAGTTTGGATGCACATGCGATGCTGTCTCTCGTGGCACCGGCAAAGGAGCATGAGAGGGCCATCCGAGGAGCATGTGGTATAAGAAGGGCCATGTTACCCTCGTTTCTGACACCATAGCATCCACTCCACGTTCTCGCCCTTCCAAACACAACGAGCCTTCCACGTGAATCTACTTCAAGAAGCACACACTTGTCCCACCACGTGCCTTCCACGCGAAAGACCTCACTTTCATCACGTGGTTCGCCATGCATTCAACCATCGTTCTCACTTCCATTCTTGGACTAGTCGCGGCAGCCCCTCGGGCTACCTTCCAGGAGGCTGAAGCCGTTGACGGCATTGATAAGCGGGACGACCACGAATCGACCAGCAAAACACCGTGGGGTACATCGGCGAATAGCACATCTTCTCATGGAAGTACGCTCAGTCCATCCTCCCATATTAGCAGCCAAACATCGCAATCGACTGCTGTCAGCAGTCAATTGTCTCATGACAGCGGCAAAGAAACGGTGACTTTGACCGTTACGCAATCTGGAACATGCGGAGTCCCATCCAACTCTCTTTCGAGCAGCCAGTCCATGAATGCTCCGTCCAGCACATCCGCTTCTTTCAGTACGACCAGTCAAACTCCGCAAGCGACTGTATCAAACAGCAGGTCGGCCCAGGGAACCACAGCCCTCTCTTCTAAGTCTGGTAATCCATCTTCCTCGCAAGCAACGTCTTCTGGCAAGGCTTCATCGACTCAGTCAGCGTCTTCCGGCAGAGCTTCATCATCTATTCAGCCAATGTCTTCCGGCAAAGCTTCGTCTACTCAGCCAACATCTTCCGGCCAGATTCTATCATCTACTCAAGCCATGTCTTCAGGCAAGGCCTCAACATCTAATCAATCAGCGTCTTCTGGTAGGGCCTCATCATCTACGCAGCCAGCATCTTCTGGCAAAGCATCGCCGTCTACTCAGCCAATGTCTTCTGGTAATGCATCCCCATCTACTCAGCCAACGTCTTCTGGCAAGGCCTTATCCTCTACCCAGTCAACCTTTTCTGCCAAGACGGCATCATCTACTCAGTCAATGTCTTCTGGCAAGGGCGCATCATCTCAAGCAGCGTCTTCGAGTAAGCCGTCAAACTCGCAAACGACTACCGCCTCGAGCAAGCCCTCGAGCTCCCAAGTGACTACTGCCTCGAGCAAACCTTCGAGCTCGCAGGCAAGTCCAGCCTCTAGTAAGCCCTCGAGCTCATCGCCGGTGACCTCTTCGACTTCAGCCAAGCCTTCGAGCCAAGCCAGCAGCCCTTCACAGGCCCCGTCAAGCAGCGGCAGGTCACATGGAACGGCTTCGAGTAGCCTTTTGTCTTCAGTGCCCAAAAGTTCACCTGGCTCTACTGGCAGCAGCGTTCCGTCGTCGGTATCAAAGAGCTCTCCAGTCTCCACTGGCAGTACATCACCATCATCAGTGCCTTCAAGCGGTCTCAGTTTCAAATCAACTAAGACACTCTCCAGTACCGGGACTGCCCCCAAGTCTACTTCGCCAATAGTGTCCTCGACTGGCTCTGGAGCCCTGACAACAGCGAGGAGTATCATTCCAGTCTCCAGCATTGCGCCAAAGAGCAGCACCAGCCCAGCAAGCTCTGGAGCCGCGCCCATCAGTACCTCGAAGACAAGCTCGGGTACGGTACCTAACACAAAGACAAAGAACAGCACGCCAATCCTGAGCACTTCTCCAAGCTCTTCGTCTTCTGGGTTCTCAACTAGCCTGGCAATTTCAGGGAGCGTTACTACTTCCAAAAGCAGCACGCTAGTCTCCAGCGGGACACTTACCACATCAAAGGCCACTCCAAGTTCCACTTCTGGAAGTGGATCTGCAGTCCCTACACCGAAGTCGAGCACATCCATCTCTTCTAGTGGGTTTGCGGCCACCACGCGCAAGTCAAGCACACCCGTCTCTTCTAGTGGATCTGCTGTCGCAACGCCCAAATCAAGCACGCCGTTGTCTTCAAGTGGAGCCGTGGGCACCACGCCCAAGTCGAGCGTACCCGTGACTTCTAGTGGATCCGCGCCCAAGTCAAGCGCGCTGGTACCTCCAAGTGGAACAGCGGTCGTTACTCCCAAATCGAGCACACCAATTTCTTCAAGCTCTGGAAGCGGAATAACGGTCACTACACCTAAGTCCAGCAACTCAGTCAGTAGCTCTGGGACTGCTGTCATGTCAAAGTCGACGACCCCAGCCAGCAATCCTGGGAGTGGTACAACGGTCACAAGTCCCAAAAGCAGCACTCCTGCGCCTAGCCGATCCATCATAACGACTATGAAGAACAGCAGTCCGGCTCCTAGCGGATCAGTCGTCACAACCCCTGAAAGCAGATCTCCAACTTCCAGCGGGACGGTCAAAAACTCCAAGAGCAGCACTCCAGCATCTAGCGGCACGGTGGTTACAATGTCAAAGAACAGTACCCCAGTATCTAGTGAAGCCGTTATGACACCCAAGAGCAGTACGCTTGTTAGCACACCGGTCTCTAGCGGATCGGTCGTCACGACTCCTGAGAGCAGCACTCCAGCCTCTAGCGGCACTGTCGGTACTTTTAAGAGCAGTACGACTGCCTCATCTGGAAGGGTCATTATGTCCACTCCGGCAAGCTCTCCGACTGTATCGCCTACTTCATCAACACCCTCGGCTTCCCCGAGCATATCGAGCTCTGGTTCAATGGCCACTTCGAAGGCTACGCTGCAGAGCTCTTCCCAAATCGTTACATCAAGTAAGCCCGCCACGTCATCGCCCACAACTAGCTCTGCTCTAGGAAGCCCTACAGAGCCAGCTTCTTCAGGCACGCTTTCAACATCGTCCAAAGTGTCCACTCCGTCAGCTGGGAGCTCTACTGGTCCCAAGAAGAGTACCCCAATCTCTAGCGGGACGGTGGTAAGCACGCCGAAGAGCAGTACGCCCATCACTCCGAGCTCAGAAAGTGAAACTGAGACTGGGACTGGTCGTGGCCCAACCAAAGCCAAGAGCGCCACGCCCATCGCCAACAGCTCAGGTACTGGCAGTGTCCCGACTACAGCTAAGAGCAGCATGCCCATCGTTCCGAGCTCAAAAACTGAAAATGAAACTGGAACTGGCCCAACCAAAGCCAAGAGTACCACCCCGATCACCAATAGCTCGGGTACTGGCAGTGTCCCGATTACAGCTAGGAGCAGCAAGCTCATGTCTAGTTCGGGGACTAGCAGTGTTCCGATTACAGCCAAGAGCAGCACGCCCGTCTTTCCTTCGACAGGCACAGTTCCCCAGGCCAGTTCACCGAAGACCACTCCATCCAGTCCAGCCTCGTCAGTCACAATCCAAAGCGGTATACCAACTTCTTCGGGATTCTCAAGCCAACAGAGCTCAACACAAAAAGCAACGTCTTCCCCAATCGCATCAAGTGGGCAAGCAAGCAGCACTTTGATACTGAGCAGCAAATCATCAACCCCTGCACCAGCCACATCAAGCCAAATATCAAACAGTCAACCGAGCAGCACCAACACCTGGACCACTACGCCTACGTTTACTGTATCGGCAGCAAGCCAAAGCACGCAGGTCTCCCCTTCACAGAGCTCTACCAAGCTGTTGACCAGCTCTAGCCAGCCAACTACCCAAGCATCTTCTTCGCCGAGCTTCTCAAAGCCAGTGACCAGCTCCAGCCAGCCAATCTCGCAAGCAGGCTCTTCGCAGAGTTCCTCTCAATCCGTGACCAGCTTCAGCCAGCTAAACCAAAGCTTCTCAAGCTATTCAAGTCAACCATCTAGCACACAGGCAACTTCAACGAAGCCTTCAGCTTCGAGCGTTATTGGTACAAACCCAGCGACACAGACACCCATTCAGTCTTTCTCCTCCAGCTCATCATCCAAGACCCGGAGTAGCTCGGTATCGGAAACTTCAGCGACCCTGACTAAGAGCTACAATTCACAATCTAACTCGGCGACCTCTACTGCTTCAAGCAATGATCTCTTCTCCAGCCCATCGACCCAAGCTACAAAACCTGTGACATCGGCTTCATCCAGTCAGCCAAACACATCCTGGTTCCAAAGCTCGACTCAGTCCACCTTCTCCATCCAGACAAAGACCTCCGGTTCTCCCTTGACGTCTTCCAGCAGTCCAACTGGGACTGTTTGCGCTGTGCCATCAAGCCAATCAGGTTTCAGCGGGCCAGTCCCATTCAAGGGCGCCATCAATTCTCCGGATTCAGGAACGTACATGGGAACCAAATTTGAAGCTGGCTCGACCCTCGACGTGGCATTTTGTGCTCAACAGTGTCTCCAGAACACAGCCTATGATATGGCTCATCCCAGACAGGATGGCACTTACGACGCATGTAACTTTTTCAATGCCTGGGTCGGCGCACAGGATGGCGTGGTGGACGGTACACACTGTGCTCTTTATACCAAGACCTACGGAACACCTTATGACACCAACGTGGGACAATACCGTAACGGCGGATACTACAGCGTATCCTGCAGCTACGGGTACAGCCTAAACCCGCCTGACTCCGGCGTAGTCAGCTCTAGTTCCAGCTCCTCGAGCTCCATCTTCAGCACAATCAGCAGCAAGTCTTCTTCATCCAGCGCACCCTCCACATCATCTGCACAAACCACGAGCCAGGCTCCAAGCACATCATCCGCTCCCTCGGCCACACCCTCAAGCGCATGGTCTCAACCATCGAGTACAGCTCCAAGCACCAGCTCAATCCCCACGGCCACACCCACCGTAACATCCTCGAGCACATGGTCTGTACCAAGCAATCCCCCAATGTCCACTGCCGTCGATTACACTACCGAAATTGTCTACACCACCATCACCAGCTGCCCAGTGACAAGCACAAAGACTTATGGACACACAACCTCAGTTGAGGTCACAACGAGCATCTCGACTGTCGTGGTCACCAGTACCAAGACCATCTGCACGAAATGTGTGGCACCACAGAAGACCAAGGCTCCAGGCGGAAACAAGGGCAAGCATCGACATGGAGGAAACAACAGCCAGCAGGATGATGGAGATAATGACCAGGGGGGGCAGCAGTGAGCGATCGTACACTGACCGTATTTCCAAGTCGATCTTAAGCAAATAACACTACATAAATATTTCACAAAAGTCAATCATTAGTCTGATCCAATAGTTGTCTCAATCGTGCGTTTTGTATCAATCCAAATGGCAAGCATGCAATTCCCTCCATTGAAACCACTTTCGAAATCATTCCTGTTGCTGTTTCGACATACCATGTCATTGACTAACGCTCCTTGACCTGATGTCGAAATAGGACCTGACTAAAAGGCTTGTGTCATTGATCCGAAGCTCGAGAACGAAGGACTTGTGCACCAATGTGATGCGAGCGGCCAAGGTGTGGCTAAGTAGATGTCTGGGAATGCCTCTGAAGATGCATGAGATTACTCTAGGACGAAGACATGCGAAATCGAGTTGTGGCCCAAAGAGATGTTTTGGAGAAAATCATGGTAAAGCTTAATTCGACCAGGATGTAGTCAGCGGCATGGTCACTCCAGAATATGAATGAGGGTACGATACCATACCATGCAACGCACGCTATCTTACCCGCTTTAGCCTACTATTTACATTCCTTCGTCTGTCCCTAGCATCAATCCATTACCAGTCCCAATGCCTATCTCCCCGCCCTCTTCTCCTCTTCAACCTGCCTTCGCAAATCTTCCAGCACCACTTCTCTCGATTTCCAATGAGCTTCCAGCCCCTCCACCATCTCCCTTACGCCCTTGATCTCATCCTCCACTCCCCGCAAGCTCTCCCCAACTTTGCTCCTCCCTTCTCCTCTCTCCAATTCCCGTATATCTTTCCGCTTGTATTCGAGCAAGAGTTCTAGCTCCCGCTTCACAAGCGCCGGCTTGCTCTCTGCTTCTCTCCTTCTGCCGCCCTTCCCTTTTGCCCTCGATTCTATGGTGTTGATCTTGTCCTCTAGATCTTGTAATTGGCGCTTCAGTCGAACTTCCTCCCAATCCTCTGTTGTTCGCGTAGTGCTGAAATCTGTGCCGGTTGGTTGGTAACTACTCTTCCCACCGGCGCCTAACCGGCTAAGGTAGGTGTCTCCGAATTTGGCTTTGCGGCCCGTAGTCGTTTCTCTGTCGTCGTCATCGCCCCAACGCTGCGTCGATAAGGCTTTTGACTTCACGCCTCTGTTCTCGAGGTTGTAGTCGATTTGACCTTGTTCGAATGTCGCACGAAGGGAGGAGGGGACCGAACGTGGGATGCGGTAGCCTTCGTGTCTGTTGTTTAGGATGTGTAGGAATGCCAGTGCTGCGTGCTTTCCAATTGCGGGCTCCGAGGCTGGATTGACAAGGTTCCACGCCGAGCGTAGGTCCGTATCTGGCACGTCTAGACTTGAGTACAATGGTTCGAGAGACTGGAATGTAAGGGCGCCGTGGGGTGATTTGTTGGCTGTGTAGATGGATTCGTACTTTGACTTGTCAGCGGGTGACATATACCAGTCGAAACCATCTTTGAGGCCCGCTGTGTCATCATCGTCGTCGGTGAAAGAGGGGGAGATGGGGGAGAATGAGGGTTGGTTCCCCGAGAGAGCGCGGGTGGCTTGGACAAGGTGGGCTTTAGACTCAGGCACGAGCCAGTCGGGCAGAGTGGAAGGAACATCTGCGTATTCCTGCAAGTCTAGGTCAGCTCGGAGGATAGTCTTGTATAGACAGCTTCCCAAATTCTAGATGTTTGAATTCCATAGACGTACGCCGTTCACAAGGTCAAAGATAACCCGCATAGCCACGCAGAACTCCTCAAAGTCCAGATTGCCATCATTGTCCACATCAGCGAGATCCCAGACTCTTTCGAGCTGGTCATCTCGCAGCTGGCTGTTCTTGAGGACGGAGGCTGCTTGGGCGCCGGTGAGATATTTACCGCCATCGGCTAGAGGCGAGAATATCTCCCAATACTTTTCTACCTCTGCCTGCTCTATTCGCTTGTTCGACATTGTTCATATTGACATAGTGATTGATCCGGTTGTTCCAAGCGAGCCTGGAGCTATGCTTAGCTTGGCGCCTGCATTGGTTGTAGTTCTAGCGCCCTCGGGCTGTCGGCACCGCGTCTGGAGCGGGCCGAGTGGTGATAATAGGGATACTTTAGGATGCAGGCACTGCAGGCAGCGTCAGGCAGCGTGGCATCGTTAGGTGGTACTGCCTATCACGTCCTCAGGACCGTGATGCCTCTCAACAGTAGCCTAAGTAGATGAATAACATATCAAAAGGGCGCGGTAATGTATATTCTTTAAAAACTACACAACTCAACAAGAATAATGGCCTCTTTCGCAGAATTGCCCAATGAGCTCGTGTCGAAGATCTTATGGCAAGCAGACCCACGGGATCTTGAGTCTCTATCAGCCATAGCGAAGCACGTCTACCGTTTAGCCGCTCCACTCCTCCAGGAACATCGAAAGCTGAAGAGACAGTACACCAGCCTCGAACCGCCTGAGGTAGGAGTTGGAAAAGACGTCGGCAATTGGTTTGCTGAGCACCTCATCACCATCCTCCAGAATCCTCGCATCGCACTCTACGTCACTGATCTTCATCTGACCTACTGGCATGATTGCTGGAAACCTTTGCACAGAATTCCTGATCCAGCAGACTTGTCAAAGTACCATATGTCTTATCCTGCCCATATGCTCGATCATCTCGAGCATGCCGTTCGGACAGCGGATACGATTCCTCCTGATCAAAGCGGAGAATGGATTACCAGAATCCGCGGTGGGGATGAGGATCCGATCATAGCTCTGCTGTTGCTGCATATGCCCAACTTGCAAACCCTAGTACACGATCTCTATTGTCAACCGTCACAAGAAAAGGTTAGAAAGACAATTCAGCACATCGTACATACAAAGAATCAGTCGTATCTCTCACAGTTGAGACAAGTCACCGTCGACTACGAGAGTCGCCACGACGGAGATGTAGCGGATGATTGCAATCTACTCCAGGCCTACATGTTGATTCCCTCTGTCCAATCTTTGCATGTCAGATCGCTCTGTATCACTGATGCATCTGAAGAGCTTGACCCCTATTACCTTGGATACACATCCAATATATCCGAGCTGGCTTTCACAGGAGGCTTTATTGGTACCAACCCACTCAGCCAATTGATCACACAAACCTCTTGCCTTCAGTCTTTCACTTGGAAGACCCATCGATACTGTGAAAGCTACCATCAAGGGCCTTTTGACTCCATATCGCTCAGCAAGGCTCTCATGTCCAACGCGAGCCATACACTAGAAAGCTTGACGTTGCGAGCTTCAGGGTACAAAACAACCTCATTGGGAAGTCTCCACGGGTTTGAACGTTTGCGTACGATTGATACAGATGTCGCTCTGCTGTTCAATGCTGATGGAAGCGACATCTTAACCTGGCCGAAGAGGCTACCACCGTCCCTAGAAAAGCTTTCTCTAGCACTCGAAGAGGATCACATTCTACAGACACCAGAGAACTTCTGTGAAGCTTTCCGCTGTCTTTTGTGTGCTAGAAAGGACAAAACACCTCATCTAAAGAATATCCTCATTCGGATGCAAACAAGTGAGCATTGTAGGGAAGCTTATGACCATGTGCAAGGCCCGTGTAGCGCTGCAGGCATCCTGTTACATCATGCACACCCAAGCGGCAGCGGGCACATGAATGCAGGGTGCGAAGATTGTGATGATTGCAGATCTGACCTTGAACAATTCCTCCGGGAGTCAGGGGGACCTCAGGCACATAGTGCATCCACAGAGCTTCCGAGCTGCGGGGGGGTGGACTGACCATCACAGTAGCCATGATCACGAGTTGACGAAGCTACCCTATGTCATTCATCCACGCTCATATACAATCATTAAGTGATGTTATTTTCCAGCTAGTACTGTCCCTCCAAGCGCTATGGCCAGTCAAGAGGGACAAGACTTAGTTCTAGAATCCTTCACAAAGCTATTACAGCCATCATCGTTCTGGTTGAATTGATGAGATACATCCACAGTCCCTAAGTTCATCCTGTAAAAAGACTGTTGATCGAGTAGATGTCACTATACTTACTTGCTATCGGCCATATCGGCTACCAGCAAGAGCGTCTAGGGCGGCCAACTGATGGAGCTGGTCACCAACCCACCATGTTCGACATCCTCACAGCATTGATCAGAGAACGTATTCGCAATCATTGACAGCTCTCCCAGTAATACCTGAGATTGGAAAAAAGATTTGGAACGCTCAGTTAACGGATGATGAGTTCAGCAGGTGTGTAGACACAGAGTCCGAATCTCTATCCATCACACTATTCTATGCCAGTGTGCCGTCGAGCCTCTCAAGCATTCGCCAAAGACTACGACCCTCCCTTCAAGATTGATGCTATTACACCATGAAGGATGTCGAATCTGTCCTTCTGGGTGCCATCATTCCTGAAGCCCCCGTTTGTTTGGGTTCGCCAACATCCCCAATCTCCCCAACGCGGCTCGTTCTAAGTGTTATCGTCCATCCATCGATCCAGCCCTCGCCTAAGATACGTAGGGACTCCACCGAGCAAACCCAGATCTATATCGTCAAGATCTTTTCCCTCAAAACACGGATCCGTGTGTAAAACCCTATATCACTATACCGCCACAATCCCTCCCCGATCGTTGCTCACCACCCATTCTGCAACAGCCCCAGCGCCATCCTTGGCCCTAATCTGCCCATCCCTGCTCTTCCTGTTTGTCAAGCGCATCTTCTGACGATACCTGGTGAGGAAAATTGTCTAGTAGTCACATTTGTGTTGCTTCTATCTGCAACACGACAGACTTCCGTCCGAAGGTGTGTAGGAAGAGGTCTAGAAAGTCGTGAATACCGGTTCTGAACAACCGAATTCCTCTTTCAGAAACTAGCAGAGGGTTCAGCGGAGACTCTTCATCATATTCCCGCCCTGAGTCGATGAAGCTGTCACTTGAAGCTACACCATTCGTTACAAACCTTGACGACCGAGTCCAAATACTCCGTCGCTCTCATTCGAAACTTCTATTGGAAGTGGATCTTGATCTCGCTCTCTTGCTCCTTCATTTGCATTGCACCATGAGTATGTGACGAGAATCATTAGATCACGGATAGGACACGGTGGAGCTGTCTAAGGAGGATATACTGGGAGAAAAGGGGAGCAGAGCCTAGCGATCGTCACGTCGCCTTGATGCCCCAAAAAAGCCGACTGCTTCCGATGGCGATAGCGAGAGCGAGTTTCGAAGAGGCTGTTGTACAAGAATGTCCATTTGGCAATGCAAAAGCCCAGCAGTAGATACATACGCCTAGTTACGCTCTAACCCAATCATGACCCCTTCCTCCAATGCGATAGCCATTAAAGTTCGTAAATACCCATACCCGCGCTTTTTCATGACCAATACCATTTACATTTCCGCTAATTCGGCATCAATCTGCCTATCCAAAAATGCCTTCTTCTCGCCCGTCAACTCCGTCTGCAACCGTTGCTCCACCAGCGCCCTCACTTGCTTCTTCGTCACATTATCGAGATCAACTTCGGTGAGACAGCTCCGTACAGCGTCAGCGATCGCGTTGTCGTCAGGGCCATTATATGCTCGCTGGAAATCTATGGTGCTAGCGGGTCTGCTACCATAGCCGAGCTGACTGCGGCTCTGACGCAGAGGCGGCGATTGCATAGCGATGAGATTGTCTGTGCTTGGCATGTTCATCCGCTGGTATGGCTGGTCTTGGTAGTGATCGCTCATGCCTGTCACGGATTGGAGTCTTGAATGGGAGCGGGGGTACTGAGGTGAGTCTTTGTAAGACGCGAGGGAGTGCGTGGACTGCCTCGTTGGATGGCCGAAAGCAGCGGGAGACTGAGGTGGCACGTAGGTAGGTGGAGCGTTGTGAAAGCCGGTAAGAATGGTGGAAGCCGGCTTCGCAGACGAGTAGACCGAGTGAACATCATCCATTTCGAAGCCCTTGTCTCCAAAATCATCGTCATAGTATTTCTCCATGTTACCCGCCATAACGCGACGACCAGGGAGGTTGTTGGCGGCAGCGTAGTCGTCCCACCGCTGCAATGGGACACTTCGCGGATCAAAGCCTTCGTCCTCTAAGGCCACAATCTGCTTATTGCCCTTTTCTCCAATGACAATTCTAGTTGTACCCCAAGTGAAGTTGTCCTGATTCCAGAATGAAAAGATAGGGAGAACAAACGAGTAGATGGGAAAAGCCAGAAGATATATCAACATCCATCCGATATGCTGCCATTGTCGTTTGAGAATGAATATGACAGCCTGGAGGCCGTACACAGCTGCTATCATGATGATCGAGATCAACGGAAATTGTCCAGTATGCGTTGCGACGCGGTAGATCAGATAACCCAGATAACCACATGTAGCGGGCAGGATAATCGTTCCGAAGAGGTCGATGAATACAACGAAACGCATACTGAAGCAGCAGAAGCCGCAAAGGTCTGGCAGCCAGACCAACTCCGCTAGGTTATGGACTGTGGAATTAATCCAACGACGTCTCTGGGACAGGAGCACACCCCACGTCTCTGGCGCGGCTGTGCTTGCGTAAGCGTCCGGTACAAATTTATATGACATTTGCGGAAAGTGTTTGGTCATAAGTGTGGTAAGATATCGATCCTCTCCAAGAGCAAAAAGGTTTTTCTTGTGCAAGGTATCCACGTTACAGGCATTGTAGTCATTAATGACTTTGTCGGAGATGATCAATGGCCGACCTTTATCGACAGTTCGAAGTCGATACATACAGAAGCTGGGAACGTGTTAGCTGAAGGCACGACAGGAGAGATATGGAAGACCTACCATCCCGGCAGACATGTGACCGAACCGAACAGCGACTCGAAAGCCTTGGCCAAATGATGAGAGATGTAGTATTCATAGACTTGGATCATCGTCCACCAACTATGCTCTTCATTCTCCAGACTAGTCTCGCCGCAAATGCCCGCGATCTTCGCATCGTTGGCGCAACTGGCGACGAGGCGATTCAATGAATCTTCCTTCACGCTGGTATCTGCATCTACCATGAAGAGGTACTCGTACAGTTCAGGGTCCACGCCAATGATATTGTTAATTTGGTGAAACATTTCAAGCTCGAGTGGTGACATTGGCGAACGGTGATGAACGCGATTAAGGAAACTGAGCAGCATGACTTGGGAGTCTCGTTTCCCGCGGTTTCCAGGCTTTGACTTGATCTGTTCGGACTCCTTGCCCACTTTGACTATGACGATATAGGGAACCACGTTCCCCTCATATTCATAGAGACCTGAGTAGACCTTGCCGTAGTTAAGCTGCTCACTACCTTGTCCGATTGACTTAAACGGTAGTGCTGGCGGGTCGATCTTAGGATCAACCCCAAGAACATCGAGCACGATCTTGGGCGTGGGTCTATCATTACCGCCACCAACGATCATACCATCACACATCACGCAGATCAATTTCCTCTTGTTGTCATATTGGAGGGCGGTGAGAGAATCGAGACCCTTCCGCAGCTGCTCTTCACCTTCAGTATAGGCTGGTACCTGACAGATCACGAACTTATCTTGGGCTGCTGGCCTGCGCTTGGACCCGAACTGGAGAGCAGAAAGGAATTTCGTCAGGATGACGGCACATAGAATGATCGTAAAGGCGAGTAAGATATAGTTGTTGACTTGACATCTTGGGGTATCCCTGAAATCCGTCTTTCCCTCGTAGAAAGCATTCTCCATGCAGTCTAGTGTCTTTTCGTACCTAGGATCGTTGAATTTCCACTGGCTTGTGATGTCGCTGCCAGCGTTTTGTTGGATCACATCTGCAACTTCCTCAGGGATGAAGGAATACATGCCAACGTTTCCCTCTGTTTTTCGGGTATAGAAATAATCTGTCAAGTCATAGATTTTGCCATTCAGGATCACCCACGTTCTAGCATCGTTTTGTCCTTGAGAGTAGACTGATCCCTTTTTCGTCACAAGATCACCCTTGTAATATTCTTGGATTTTTGGTAGGAACCTGTCGGTGTACCAATTTATGTCGTGCAATTTAGTTGCTTTGTCTGGCTGATTGATCGGACCGGATTTGTGTATGGCTGCAGTATTTTGGATGGTGTTACTATTGTTCGCAAGGAGAATGGGTGGCGCACTATCGCTAGTCACAAGAAACCTGCAAGCCGTAGACAGAGGTGGAGGAAAATACTCGTCGAGGTTCATGCCGGCAAAAGGCTGCATTGAAGTCTTGTCGGCGACAGGAGCAATGTCTCCATGCGGCACCTTCCAGAATTTCGAGATGTCGTAAACCTTGCCGTGAATACTGACCCAGAAATCATTGTCGCCAGTATGATATCCGACTTCCTTCGCATTCCAAGCCTTATCCATATTGGGACATAACAGCTTCCCAAATTCAACGATGTAGAAGACGACGGTAGCGTTGAGCAAGAATATAAGCAGCACCAAGACCACTTTCTCCCTCCAGGCAAACCGAACATCTGGCCGCTTCATACGACCGATGTGGCGAAGCAGAAAGGAGGGTATCCAGAAAGTCAGCGCCCAGACAAAAGCTACCCAGGCACGACGGGACTTGTCCACAGGCTCAGAAACAATGGCTTTTGGATTAGCCAACTCAGGGTCATTGGTATATTCCCCAGTTTCGTCATCATAATAGGTGATTTGTCCCCTTGTGTCGTCTCCTTTAGCACCAAGGCCATAGTCACCAGGCATGGTGTTGAGAGTACGGGCCATGGTGGGGGCAATGGACTTTGCTGCACCCAAGGACCTTTGACCCATCGTAGCCCTACTCTGCTGCCGTTGTAACACGTCCTCTCGACTGCCATTCTCCTCATAGATGGGGGGAAAGAATCCACTCGCATTTCGGTGAATTGTCCCGGCAGAATGACCGTTCTCCATACCTCCGGCACTCATTGTTTCGAAGTTGTTTTGCACGTAAGCAGAACTTTCCATAGGTTTGAGATCCAGCATGCTTTCTGCCTCCCACCATGCTGATTCCCGAATCCAGACCCGCTCGTGTCCCACAACGACCTCACCATTGCTCCAACCACGTTCAAGAATCCAGCTCTCGACGCCATCACGGCCTTCTTGACAACCAAGCCGGGCATATCGAGTGCAAAATTCGTCCAAGTCGAAGTCGGCGGTAAAATCCAGACTCCTGTTCCGATAGTTCGCCCATTCTGGGAGTCTCCATGTCCGAAGCTGTTTGGAGACCGTTCCAGCAGACCAGGCAGATGTAGTAGAAGCCAAAGTGCCAAGATTATGAAGTGCTTCGTCTGTTGGGTGTAAAGCCAGGTGGTACCAAATCCTGCTACTTCCGAGTACCGCTGGGAGATCCATCGGGGCGTTCATGCCACCCGCAATCCCCTGGCCTTCTATCGGGTATAATATCTTCCTGAGAAATCCGCCCATCTCCGCATCTGCTCCGACTCTCTCCAGAACCTCTTCCTGACGTTCTCGCTCCAAGGCTCGGTCACGTGCCACTGGACCATTTGTTAAGCCCATATCCGCAGCAACGTCCGAGACAGCGTTCTGCATATCTCGGACGATAGATGTACCAGGAGCTGAAACATCGATGCCATCTTCTTTCATCTCTGCATTGATACCCAAATTATCGTCAAAAACGCCACGAAGGGCCACGGCTTTTCCAAGATCCTGGGCAGGTATTTCTACTATTGTGATGTTCACGGTATCGCGATCATCTTCGTCTGTTCTCGGAGTTCGAGCGCCAGCTCCGCTCTCACTCGAATCATCTCCATCCTTGGGTTTTTGTAGCTCCGCACAGATAGCGTGGTTGGCTTTCATCAAAACCCAGTCGACCAAGGCCTCGTATATACCTGAAATAAGGATCCCACGTTCGTCTGTGCTGCACTTTCGCATGAGTACTTCGGGCTCAAGTCCGAGGAGACCCCCAACATCTTCACAGATGTCTTCTAGGTCTTCCTGGTCGATCAGAAGGCCAACCGTTTCACCAAGCTTGAGCAAGCCCGCAAGAGTAGAGATCAAATGTCGATGAGCGGAACCTTTAATGCCAATTTCTTTCAGTGAGGATCGAAAGTCTTCTGCCGAAGCGGTGTCATCAGCCGCGGGCAGATAGGTTGGCGGCGCGTACGTGCCGGACCGGTTGAGTAAAGAATATGCCGAAGGATGTTTCAGACTCAAGAATTCTCTTTCTGCCGGGGTTGAAGCGGATGTAAGGAGGTAGTAAAAGACGTCGAATGCTCGATATCCTTCTTCTTGGGGTAGACTGAGGAGTCCTCTGCGAATGTCGATGCCAGAATGCGAAAGAGATAACGATGCGGCGCTGATATTACCTGCAAGGGTCAGACTAAATGTAGTTGCCAGTGCTATATGCCTTGGAGTTGTAGGATTATATGGCGTGACACAGTGTGTGAATGGCCTTAGAGCAGCCAGAGCTGTGTGAAGGGAGGATGGTACTGCTAGAGGGAGTGTAGATATAAAAGGTGAGAGTAGCGAGGGAGCAGAATGATGCAAGGATCTATAGAGGGTCCATTAGCACTTGCATTCTGGCATTGCTTCCCCAGAGATCTTACCCTAGGACCACGCAGGCGTCCTCTGCTCGCCGCCGAGCATGTTCGCATGCCTGCCTTGCGAGCTCACTGTCGACTGTTCCACCTCGCTGAGCCCCAGGACCGGGATTGGCAGCCGTTAGCCAGGTATTGACTACCAATGTTGTACTCGCGTCAAGCCGGTACGGTTGGGCCGAAGCATAGGCGGTGTGTAATGCATTGAGCAGGGTAGTAGTTGACACTTGGGTCGATTGCTGAGCTGTAGAGCGGGCGCCAGTCGGGGTCGAGGCACCCGAAACGGTTGACATGCGATTGAAGGCGGACATCGACATGTTGAAACTTCTCAATCCAATGTTAACCCCACAGGGCTCCTTCAATTAGTGCCCAACGATGATTATTCTTGGTTTTCTGTAGGGCAAGCCTTTCACAGATCCGAAGAGTGTTGGACTCGAGTATTCGAAGTGCCTCGCAATTGATGGCGGAAGTGTATAGAGCCGGGAGCTCGAAGACGAAACGAGGCTCTTTTGCGCAGTAACGAAAGTGAGAAGCGAGTGACGGAGATGTAGGAAAGCAAACGAATGAGACTGCTGGAGGAATGATTGAGATTCGGCTTCTTCTCCTGGGAGCAAAGTGAAGGAAGAGGATGATGGCACTGGTGTGGTTGTCGTGGTCGGCGGTCCGAAAATCAAACAACCCTAAAGAGCCTAGAGCGAGCCCCTACCGGCGCCACGCTGACCGAAATAGTAAGCCGCAATAAATACGCTAAGATCAACTCGTATTCACTCCCCCTTCCACCACGAGGTTTCCCTGCGATGGCCCAAGTACTACGTAGCAGAGAGTGAACGGCCATATGAACCATGACCAATCACACGGACTACGATCTATCGAAGCACGCCAATCCATTGACACATCCTCGATGGCGTTTAACCCCCTTTTCAAGATCTCCTATGTTGCGCAGGGCGAAGCTTTGAACCCTTGTGCAGATTAGCACTAGAACTAGAACTAGTGATATTTATCTGTTGTGGAGGGGGAAAAGGGTTGTCTCCTGAGGTCTCTTGTCAACAAACAAGACAACGGGCATGACAATGTAGAGTAGAACCGTAGTGGAAGCGTTACTGACTTATGTCGTATAGTTGGAACTATTGTAGAGCGCAATGTCAACAGGACTGGACCCATGGTACTTCCGTAGGCTGTGGCAACGTGCATCTCGTAAATCATCGCGTTCCCGGGGCTAAACTCTAGTTCTAAACTTGGGATCCACTCCGGTACTCCGTACGAGTGACCACTAGGAACCTTCCTCTCCTCATCCACGATAGCGAGGTGTTTTTTTCGTTGACTTCTGTATAGCCTCTCTTGTTTCCTTTAGACACATTCGCTCCATTGCGTACATCCTCACGATCTGGTTTTGCCTTCACTCCTTGGTAGCATCTACCTCTCCGCAGCATCCTCCAAATGATCTAGTCTTCTGCGTCTAGGGAATCAACTCCATCTGCTTTCACTCTGCACCGACCTCCCCTTTATCCACTGCCACGACTGCCCAAGATTGGCTTCCAAGTCGCTGCCTCTTTACGGCCCCACCGGTTCTCCGCACCTGGATATTTCTAACCCGAGGCGTTGTTTTGAAGCCATCATCATGGCTCTCCCCTCACTCAATGCTTCGACTCCTTCGCACGCACAACCATCATTACCTGCCTTGCCCGCTCATCTACAGTCAGACACTCATCTGACAGCGCATCTTGCAAGCCGTTTCCACGTCTCCCTCCCAGTGTCGAGATTATCATCTCAGGCCCTCGTCTCCCTCAATACCTACACTACCTCGACAAAAGGTCCAGATGGCGGAAAATTGGGAAGTGCCATGGGCGAGGCCGAGGACTTGGCCGGAAGAGCTTGGTCGAGGCTAGGCGGGCGAGGTGAGAACCAAGCTGTCGTCTTTCTGGGCGAATCCGGTTCTGGCAAGACAACAATTCGGTCGCATTTGCTCTCTTCAATCCTCTCCTTCTCTTCGACGCCGCTATCCACCAAGCTTTCTCTCGCTGCATTTGTGTTCGACACGCTCACTACTACGAAATCTCTCACTTCCCCAACTGCTTCCAAAGCCGGCCTCTTCTACGAATTGCAGTATGACGCTTCATCGACGATGAACCCAACCCTCATTGGAGGGAAGTTGCTGGATCATCGATTAGAAAGGAGCAGAATAGCCTCGGTTCCGACGGGCGAACGAAGCTTTCACGTTCTATATTACCTTTTGGCCGGGACCAGCGCTGCAGAGAAGGCACATCTTGGCTTGGACCAACCGGGCATCGTAGCAGAAGGTGGTGTTGGTAATAGGTCGTCTGGGAATATAGGTCACAAGAGGTGGCGATACTTGGGTCACCCCACACAGCTCAAGGTCGGTATCAACGACACCGAAGGCTTCCAGCATCTCAAGACAGCTTTACGAAAACTGGAGTTCCCACGAGGGGATATCGCCGAAATATGCCAAATTCTTGCAAGTATCCTTCACATCGGCCAATTGGAGTTCACCACCAGTCAGTCGACCCTTCCTTCGGCGGACGATAGCGGCGGCTACTCTCATGAAGGCGGAGAGACAGTGACTACAGTGAAAAATCGCGAGGTCCTGGGCATAGTGGCTGCTTTCCTTGGTTTGAGTATGCAAGATCTAGAAACAAGTCTTGGCTACAAGACAAAGACGATACACCGGGAACGAGTCACGGTCATGCTAGATCCTAAGGGTGCTCGAGAGAACGCAGACGAGTTAGCACGAACTCTCTATTCTCTACTAGTTGCATATGTCATTGAGCAGATCAATCAAAGAACGTGCGCTGTGGAAGACCAAGTTGCGAACACCATATCGATCATCGACTTTCCAGGCTTTTCGCAGTCAGCATCGACAGGCTCGATTTTAGACCAACTTCTCAACAATGCGGCAACCGAGACGCTTTATAACTTTGCTCTTCAGAGCTTTTTCGAAAGGAAAGCCGACTTGATGGAGAGCGAGGACGTTAGTGTTCCAGCAACAAGCTACTTTGACAATACGGACGCGGTCCGCGGACTACTCAAGCATGGTAATGGCCTCCTGAGTATACTGAACGACCAGACGCGACGCGGAAGAACGGACTTGCAATTCTTGGATAGCATTCGAAAGCGGTTCGAAAACAGAAATCCGGCGATAACTGTAGGGAGTGCGACAGCCAAAATGCCTGGCAGCAACTTTACTACGCACAATCCCGCAGCATCCTTTACGGTACGGCATTTTGCTGGCGAAGTGGACTATCCAATCAACGGGCTGGTAGAAGAGAATGGAGAGGTTATCCCAGGAGACTTGATGAATCTGATCAACTCCACCAAGAGCGACTTCGTCAGAGAACTGTTTGGGCAGGAAGCATTGCACACCGTGATGCACCCCAATGAGAAGACTGCAGTGTTGCAGGCTCAGGTTAGCTCGAAGCCATCGAGAATGCCAAGTATGGCACGCAGAGGCGCCAGGCCTGGAAGACTTGATGCACGTACCACGAGCGCCACTCACTCAAACGAGGAACTGGACGCCTCAACTGGAAACCTACAGAAAACATCTGCTGAAGGCCGCAAAAGGGACCCCGTCCTCGGTCGTGTTGACCAAGGTGCCTCTGGCCAGTTTCTCTCGTCGCTGGAGAACATTACAAAATCTATCTCCTCGACCAACACTAATCCTTATTTTGTTTTCTGTCTAAAACCGAACGACCGCCGTATCGCCAATCAATTCGATAGCAAGTGTGTCCGCAGTCAAATCCAAACATTTGGAATAGCTGAGATCAGCCAACGTTTGCGTAATGCAGACTTCAGCCTGTTCTTACCATTTGGCGAGTTTTTAGGCCTTGCTGAAGCAAATGACATGTTAATAGGCAGTGAAAGAGAGAAAGCAGAGATGGTATTGAGCGAGAAGCGATGGCCTGGCAACGAAGCTCGAGTGGGCACCACTGGAGTCTTCCTTAGTGAAAGGTGCTGGGCCACGATTGCAAAATCTGGCGAAAAGGATTTTACTGGAGGACGCTTCTTCGACACGGATGTCAGTGATCTTGGCGAGCATGTGGCACCGCCTATAGAGGGCAACGACAGAAGCTTTGATGATTCCAGAGTAAACCTCATGACATCTCGGGCTTCTCCTGGGGCTTTCATGTACGGTGACGAGACAAAGCAAGGTTACTTTCACGGCCGCGAAGTCGACGCTAAATCAGAGGCGGGCGCCTCAGCCTTCAATTCTGGCGATATGTTTCGCAACTTGGAGACAAGGGAACAGATGGCTGTCAAGGGCAATCAGAAGAAAATGGAGGAAGTCGATACTGTGCCCGTCACAGGAAGTCGCAAACGATGGGTGGCTCTTGTTTACCTTATGACTTTCTTGATCCCGGATTTCCTCATCAAGTGGGTCGGTCGAATGAAGCGGAAAGACGTCCGTATGGCATGGCGTGAGAAGCTTGCTATCAATCTGATGATTTGGTTGGCCTGTGGCTTCGTTGTCTTCTTCATCGTCATCTTCCCTCAACTCATATGTCCTCGTCAATACGTTTATTCCGCCGCCGAGATCTCCGACCATGACGGTAAAAACGGGCACGACTCATACGTTGCCATCAGAGGCGAGGTATTTGATTTGGGAGCCATTATTCAGAGTCACTATCCCTCTATTATCCCTGCGGTTGCATTGAAAAAGTATGCTGGTATTGATGCCACAGATCTCTTCCCAGTGCAGGTCAGCGCCCTTTGCAATGGTGTAAATGGCAACATTGATCCTAGCGTCACGCTTGACTATACTCCTACAAATGTTTCAGGTTCAGCAAATGTCATCAGCAGTACAGACAACAATGCCAAGTATCACGACTTCAGATATTTCACCAATGATTCACGTCCGGACTGGTGGTTTGAGCGCCAAATTGAACTCCGGGCCCAATACAAGAAGGGCGATGTTGGTTACACTGCCAAATATGTTGGCCAGCTCGCAAATAAGAAGCAATATTCCATTGCGATTCTTAACGAAAAGGTATACGACTTTACCAACTATGTCAAAGGAGGCCGCCGGCTGGAAGCTCCACCAGGGAAAAAGGTCCCCTCAAGTGCCGATCCAGATTTCATGGACCCTCTTGTGGTGAACCTATTCCAGATGAGTTCTGGCTCTGATGTGACCAAGAACTGGGAAGGGCTAGCTATGGCACCTGATGAGAAACGTCGGATGATGACCTGCCTCAATAACCTCTTTTTCGTTGGTGCTCTGGATACGAGAGACTCGGCCAGATGCCTGTTCGCTCAATACATACTTCTGGCTATCTCAATCCTCCTGGTCACTGTCATCGGGTTCAAGTTCTTTGCAGCTCTGCAATTTGGAAAGAAGAATGTGCCTGAAAATCTTGACAAGTTCGTCATATGTCAGGTACCCGCGTATACTGAGGATGAGGACTCTCTCCGCCGAGCCATTGATTCCGCGGCAAGAATGAAGTACGACGATAAGCGCAAACTCTTGGTTATTGTCTGCGATGGAATGATCATAGGTCAGGGCAACGACAGGCCTACACCAAGGATCGTCTTAGACATCCTGGGTGTCAATGAGACCGTTGATCCTGAGCCCCTTAGCTTTGAGAGTTTGGGCGAAGGGATGAAACAACACAATATGGGGAAAGTGTATTCTGGCCTGTACGAGGTCCAAGGTCACATCGTGCCATTCATGGTGGTCGTCAAGATTGGAAAGCCCTCGGAGGTCTCGAGACCGGGAAACCGAGGCAAACGTGATTCTCAAATGGTCATCATGCGATTTCTGAACCGCGTGCATTACAATCTACCTATGACGCCTCTAGAGCTGGAGATGCACCATCAAATTCGGAACATTATCGGTGTCAACCCTACTTTCTACGAATTCATGCTGCAAATTGACGCAGATACTGTGGTGGCGCCTGATTCGGCCGCACGCATGGTGGCTGCCTTCCTCCATGATACCAGACTGATTGGCATATGTGGAGAGACTGCTTTGTCAAACGCCAAATCATCCTTCACCACTATGATTCAGGTATACGAGTACTATATATCCCATAATCTGACGAAAGCCTTCGAGAGCTTATTCGGATCTGTGACCTGTCTCCCGGGCTGTTTCACAATGTACAGGATCCGCGCTGCAGAGACTGGGAAACCTTTGTTTGTAAGTCGCGAGATCGTCGAATCATATTCGGAAATCCGAGTGGACACACTCCACTCCAAAAATCTGCTCCACTTGGGTGAGGATCGATTCCTGACGACCTTGCTCCTTAAGCATCACCCTAAGTATAAAACAAAGTACACCTTTAACGCCCACGCTTGGACCATTGCACCCGACAGCTGGAAAGTCTTCATGTCACAGCGAAGAAGATGGATAAACTCGACTGTACACAACCTGGTGGAATTAATTCCACTTCAGCAGCTATGTGGTTTCTGCTGTTTCAGCATGAGATTTATTGTCTTCCTCGATCTACTCAGCACTATCGTCCAGCCAGTCACTGTAGCTTACATCGTTTATCTGATCGTCAAAATAGCTATCACCCCCGATGTGGTACCTGTGTTGGCTTTCGTACTACTGGGCGCCATCTACGGGCTTCAAGCAATCATCTTCATCTTACGGAGGAAGTGGGAAATGATTGGCTGGATGATAATCTATATCATGGCCATGCCCGTTTTCTCGCTTGCTCTGCCGCTGTATTCCTTTTGGCACATGGACGACTTTTCATGGGGTAATACCCGACTCATCACTGGTGAGAAGGGCAAGCAAGTAGTCATTTCGGACGAAGGCAAATTTGATCCCGACTCGATACCACACAAGAAGTGGGAAGATTACCAGGCCGAGCTCTGGGATGCTCAAACACAGCACGATGATGGTCGATCTGAGGTCTCGGGCTACTCGTACGGCACTAAATCTTACCAGCCACCGCACTCGGAGTACGGGTATGCGCCATCGAGGCCAATGTCACAGATGGAGATACCAAGATACGGGTCCCGCATGTCTCTCGCACCATCTGACATGATGAAGCGGGGCTATTCTGACAATATGGAGATGGCCGACTTCTCCGACCTTCCCAATGATGATGCGATCTTGGCAGAAATTAGAGAGATTTTAAAAACAGCAGATCTGATGACCGTGACAAAGAAGAGTATCAAGATGGAACTGGAGAGCAGATTTGGATGTAATTTGGAACCGAAGCGGGCGTACATTGGAAGCGCTACAGAGGCGATTTTGAGCGGCCAGCTTTAGACTTGCGTCTGTCAAGTCTCGAGACTATACGAGGCAATGAAAGAATAGGGAGCATTTGGGAAAGGAGTTGACATGAGCATCTAATGACAGGGCAGCGCAGGGAAAAAGTAGAATTACGTTCGGTGTGGGAGTGATTTCTATGGATCATTTGGAGTTTGTATACTTAGGAACCGGAGCGCTGTATAAGATGATAGCAGCATTCAGTTAGTTTCGAGTTACAAGGTCCCTCATAGAATGTGCCCTCTACCTTCATTCTATTGAACAGGAATGCTTAGTGAAAGGTTGAGGAGCTATCCGTGGGCCAGGGCCCCCTATATACTGTATGGCTACCTTGGACAAGGGGACGGTACACTGCACGTACTGCCTTGAGCAAATATTCCAACGCATTTCACATCTTGTATCAGAATTGAGCAAAGTTTCACAGGCCCATCGAGTGGACAAAAGTGATGTTGCCCTCTCACTTCCAGCATCTTGTACAATAATTTGGCCATTCCAGCTCTACTTCTATCAATCAATCACTCATACACAAGCTCCTATATATAAGCTCCCACCCCACCCCTCCCCCATTCTCCGTCAAAACGTCTCCAACGGCGGCCTCATATCCAACTCATGCGTCCACAAACTCGGTCCCTGACCAGCCAACCAGAGATAATTCCTCCCCAACTCCTCAGCACCAATGCACTTCCCCATCCTCTGCGCCTCTCCCTCCTCATCACTCACAGCACCATTGACAATCGTATGCACGACATGTATCCCCTTTGCCGAAAACTCCTTCGCCAGCGCCTGCGCCAAACTCCTCGTTCCAGAGCGCGAGGCGCCGTAGGATGCGAATGTCGCATTCGTGCGCATGGCACCTAGGGTTCCGGTGAAGATGAGGGTGCCCTTTTTCTCCCCACCGTCCGCTAAGGCTGTGTCTCCATGATCGACGAAGAGCCGTTTGATGACCTCTTGGGCGAAAATCATGGCGCCGCCTACATACTCCTCCAGCGCCTGCGTGAACTGCGCATGTGTTTCTTCCAAAAAGGGTTTCCTAGAGGCATGTTTGATGTGGTAGACCGCGACGCTGAGTTTCAGATCTTTGAAGCTAGGGTGTTCGCGTATAGCTTTGAAGGCTTTGGAGAGCTTTTCGGGACTCGTGTCTGAGGGGAAGGTTTCGATGGGGTTGGGGGTGGAGGGGCGGAGGGTGGAGGCGACGGAGGCGAGGTTGGAGGGGTTGCGGGCGAGGAGGGCGATGGCGAGGTTGCCGTGGGTGGGGGAGGCGAGGACGCGGGCGATGCCGGCGCCGGAGGTGGGGCCTGCGCCGATGAGGATTGCGAGGCCTTTTGGTGGCATTGCGTGATGAGATGATGGGGGAGCGGTCTCTTGTTTTCTGGAGATGCGGGTGGGTTGGAAAGAAAGCGATTTCGCATTTACTACGTACTCCGCGGTGTTCTAGATTGCCTGAAAGGGAATGGTTCCTTACTCATATCTCGCACCTCTAGGGTATTCATGTCAGGGTTCTGCTAGGGAATCAGGTTCACCTATAAGCCTGGATTTAATTAAATCCTTCAACGTCCTATAATATCTGTACTTCTTCGACTTATTATAACAATTATAGCTAGTGAAACAATCAATGTCTAGTAAGAACTCCAAAGGAGCTTTAACGAAGTACATTTCTCTATGTGGACTTTAAGATTAGGTTCCTTGAGGTCTAAATCTACTGCCTGGGTGAAACATTTGCGCCTTTAATTGTGACATATGAGTTTGAAGATCCCTTGTAAACCCAGTACGTACTGCCCCAAGTTCGGTCAACATCTTCAACTCTGAGGCCTCATTGATTGAAAGTCCCCATCCGTGGGAAGATCTTCCGAGCCCTGCAAGATGATCGAGGACCATAAGTCGAGATCAGAAATGTCAAGGCCCGCGTCCGGATCCGACGGGGTTGGACCCCCATCCACGCCTCCTAGGAACGAGGGAACAGACCCCAGATCAAAGTCTAAAGACATGTCGCTCGTAGACAAGCTCGAGGTTGTTTGTGGTGTCTGTTGGCCATTCAGTGATAAGGACGATACTGTGGATGCGTGCTGAGATTGCTGAGAAAAACAGGCAGCCGGTAAAGCCGCAATATTGCTTCGATTATTTGACGCTGATATTTTGGTGTTGTCGATGAACTGTGGATAATCCGGTCCCGCTGAATCCTGCACCACCGATGTATCAAGCTCCATCCGCATGGTTTTGAGCAAGCGCCAGACGGCTGGCGAGCCCTTTTCCGACTCGGCAGTATCAGATAGATCCTCGTTAGTCCGTGTCGCGTGGCGGGTGCTTATGTCCGATGTCTCGAGGATTTCAAGGGCCTCGTCGACAATGTAGCGGGCAATATGGGCATCCTGGCTAAATGGTTTGTGCCTGAGATAGCTCAGGACGATAAGAATGGCCTGGGCGGTGAGGAGGTTCGTTGTGAAGAACCAGAGATATGGGGCAAATGCTGGTACTCGTGTGATTTGGAGTAGGTGGCGGATATAGTCGATGCTTAGCTGAAAGGTACTGCGGAATAATTAGGAAAGATCAATTTTGCAATTGTGCTCTTAGGTTACGAGAGCAATCCTTGAGGAATTGAAGCATGGTCTCAAGCACTCACCTCATCCAAAGTTTCTCGCTCTGCTCAGGCTTCAAATTAGGATGGCCCAAGAACATTTTCTGCAACCCCAACACAGAGCTTGTCATGAGCATAGTGAGAGTAATCCTCGCCCACGATTTAAACACACTCGGCTCGTCGGATTGATCTGTATAGAGAGATTCTTGGGCCAACATAGAAGCGTTCGCCAATCGGGAAGGAACAAAGCCCTTTTCTGGAACACCCTGAGCAGGCATCCGGTTGATCAAGGAATTTATTTTGATATGCAACTTCTTGAGATCATCGAGGTAGAGATTGAGGTCGGCTTGGTTGAAGTGATGGCAGCTGTTTACCCGATTCAACAGTCCGTGCATGAATCGTGATGTCTCGTAGCGGCCTATTGCAAAAAGCATGAACATGGAAGTGGTGATTGAATTCGGTGTCGGCACCGAGGCAAAGAATCTAGGCTGAAACTCCGAGATAGCTTCATCGCTCGATTCGCTCACCATATTTACGTCCCACTGGTAGCCTTCCGTTCCACAGCATGGTTGTGAGCCGTAGCGGAATGAATATTGTGTATCCAGACATACCACATGCCACCAAATCCGCCGATGCATCTCGTGGGTTACCGGGTCGAGCCCCGCAGGGATGTTTTCCCGGTGCAACCCCATACTTTGGGCGATACGCACCACCATGTTGATGAACGATAGATTCTCAAGGGCTTCGCTATCAGGTCTTGAGCAGCTACGACCAAGAAGTGAGGCCACTAATGTGTTCAGGGTGGGACGCCTCGTATACTGGCAGTATTCAAGGCCTTTGAGGTAGCTATTACGTAGCTGAGCAACGGTGGATCCAATATCCAGGCCAGCCAATGGCGGAGCACCTAACCAAAGGTTCACTGGAGCAGCGACAGATCCGCAGAAAAGGACAGAGAAAAGAAGTGGGATGAAAGTCGGATCGTCAATGAGCCGATCAGGGGCCGAGGTGTCGCCATGCTTACACCAGTGCCAAAAGGCATTATAATCTTCGCGAAATGTCGGAAGGTGGATGAGAGGATGGACAGAACGAACTCCAACCTGGAAAGAATACAGGAGAACATCGCAGACTGCTTTTGCAGGAATCCCCTTGAGTAGATTGGCCAAGCCAGCTGCATCGATATACCCTAGCGCCTTGGTTCTGGAGGAGCCAAGAATGGCGTCTAGAAACTTGTCACATAGCGGCTCCTAGTCCACATAAGCCCAGATCAGGCGCCATTTCAATGTTGAACTACATACCTGACCATGCACGAGAGCCCAGAAGGCGCTTTCCACATAGCGCGGTCTCGAAGCGTTGCCCGGTCCCATGTAGCCTGTAGGGAGCAGGTCGCTCTCATCTCCATCATCCGATCCAACATATTGTAGAGGATCCTGTAGATTCACTTGTGACAGCGGTGGAGCGAAGATACCTCCTTCTAGTCGAATAGCAGCCAATATATCACTCCATTCTCGACCTTCAAGTTGGCTCTGCGAGAAGGCAGAGGAATTTATGCCGGGGTTCGTTGGCTCATTTGTGGTCAGGGTCGTATCCACGTCTTCACTAGATGGCACTCGGTTGAAGAACGGAGATTTGGAGGACTTTTCTGGAGACGATGAAATTGAACAAGCGGGTCCGGTATCGTTAGCGCCGGCTTGTGTAGGGTTGGGGGTTGCTGCTCTTGCAGTCGCAGTCGCAGTCACTGGATTCGTGCGAGGGCGGCCTTTGGGAAGGGGTTTGCTGTACACGCATTGCACTCCCTGCTGCAGGCACCTGGAGCAGCTCTCGTCGTCTTTAGGGTTTTGTCGTGGACAACGGAGCTTTTGGGCGTGGCAGCGGTCGCATGAGAGGCGATTCCGTCGCTCTCCCATAGCTATACAGTTAGATAGGCTAGAGGGTGACAGGAATTGCTGTGGCAAAAGGCTCCGGCAGCTGGCTGCTTGGCCACCACGGATGGCTTATCTGGCATCATCTATATAAACGATGTCAGAGCTCTTGGCTACGAGTCTTCTCGATATAGTTCTTGCCATGTCGATCTAGCCAAGTGATGAGTTCCAAATCGAAAGCAGCTCTTATGAACCTCATTCCTGCCTGCTGTTACCACCGAACGGCCACTGCTCCGTGCTTGCACGGCTGATCTTCCAACTGAGCTTGGCCCACGGTACTCTTGGACGTGCCCTGATAGGTCTGGAGACCGAGCAAGCAAAAGTGTGCGAGATTCAAGTAGAAGCCTCCCAGCGCCGATCAGTCAGTCACTCATGACCTATCAAGTATGTTTCTGCGGCCACCGGTACAGCGGATCAGCTCTGAGAACGGAAAAGGATGTACTCCGAAATAGAAGCCCCCTGGTCCCGCGGCAGCTTCCCAGGTAGGGTTGTATTTCTCGCTAAGAAGGCAGTCCCAGTGGAGCTGCTCCCGCAGCAGGTTCTCTAGGGTTGAATTCCTCGCTAAGAAGGCGTTCCCAGTGGATCAACCAACGTTGATCCT
>JAABUL010002458.1_pt1 | contig 30643 bp, 23 predicted proteins | sample 5559151 | NCBI WGS metagenome assembly JAABUL01 (sample SAMN10711876, study PRJNA513368) | rock metagenome | isolation source: Antarctica rocks | place: Antarctica: Victoria Land, Pudding Butte sud
GTGGTATCTTGAAGCATGGGCCTGTCCTCCCTGGTTGAGCGGTTGTTGTCAGTACCTTCCACTCTACCAAGGAGGCAGGCCCTTTTCCCTGCCCCGCCCGAAAAAGCCAAACTCCAGCGCCGGCTTCCAGCCGGCAGGCCGTCGCAGGCGAACATATCGGTGGTGTCGAGCATCATAGCAGCGACCGTATGCCGGCTGGAAGCCGGCGCTCCCAGCAGAGACGATGCGCTTACGTCAAAATGAGTGCCCGCGACCGTATGCCGGCTGGAAGCCGGCGCTCCCCGTAGAGACGGCCGGAGCCCCGACGTTCACTTAGGGACCGTACAGGAATAACCACCCCAAATTTTTGCCCCATTCACGCTTACAGTGGGTAGGACATTGATTACTTTATTTCTGCACGGACCCTTACGTCGGCATCTGCTCGGCGCCAACGTCTGCCGGCTGGAAGCCGGCGCTCCCAGTAGACACGACGCCTGGCGCCGATATTCCCAGTAGATACGACGTCTGGCGCCGATATTCCCAGTAGATACGACGCCTGGCGCCGATGCTGCCTTTCAAGGTCAAAGCGCGTCCCATAAAAGCAGCCACTGTTACAATTGATTGTAAGCGGGATGGACCGAGCGAGCGCGTGGGGGAGTATCGGCATGGCGACACAGGGGCGGCAGGTCTTGGGCGGACGCTATCGCATCCTCGACGTGCTGGGGGATGGCGGCATGGCGCGCGTCTTCCGAGCCGAGGACGCACGGTTGGGCCGCGTCGTCGCCCTCAAGATCCTGCACCAGCACTACCTGTCTCAGCCGGAGTTCGTGCGCCGCTTCGAGCAGGAGGCGCAACTCGCGGCGCGCCTGAGCCACCCCAACATCGTGGCTATCTATGATGTCGATCGGCAGGGTGACACCTACTATATCGTGATGGAGTACGTCGAGGGTGGGTCGCTCAAAGGGCTCATCACACGGGATGGGCCGCTGTCGCCGTCGTTGGTGACGGCGGTCGCGCGCCAGCTTGGGCAGGCGCTCGACGCCGCCCACGCGCACGGTGTCATTCACCGCGATATCAAGCCCGAGAACATTTTGCTGACGCCGTCCTACGACGTCAAGGTGGGGGACTTCGGGATCGCCCGCGCCTTGACGAGCGCTGGGCAGACCGCGACGGGAATGGTGATGGGCTCCGTGTCCTACTTCTCGCCCGAGCAGGCCCAGGGCAAGCCGGCCACGGCCGAATCGGACCTCTATAGCGCCGGCGTGGTGCTCTATGAGATGCTGACGGGACGCCTGCCTTTCGCCGCTGGCAATCCCCTTGCTACGGCGATGCAGCATATCACGCAGGAGCCCGCGCCGCCCCGCGCGATCGTGCCGGCGCTCCCCTTGGCCGTCGATCGCGTGATCCTACAGGCGCTATCCAAAGATCCCGCGCGACGCTACCATTCCGGCGCGCTCCTCGCCGACGCGCTGGACGCCGCCATCGTGACAGGGACCAGCCGCACCGCCGCCCGCGCCGTGGCTGGCGCGGCCACAGCGCACACAACCGCGACACGCGCCGCGCCGACTCGGCCAGGTCTCGCCCCGACCACGCGTATCGCGCCCACTCCAGCAAGGCCGCGTCGCCGCGTCGCCGCCTTGCCGCTGGCGCTGCTCGTGCTCGCCGGTGGCGGCGCCGCGTATGCCGCCACGCACCCCAACCAGTTGCGTGATATGTTCGCGGGCGGTTCGCCAGGCACGACCGGCGGCGGAAATTCGAGCGCGTCCGGGCCGCCTAACGCGGCGGGCGGCGCCATGACGCCCGTCACCAGCACGCCTGGTGGCGGGAGCGGTCTCGTCGGCGTCCCCGCTGCCGCGACACCCACGGCGCATCCGTCCCCGCCGGTCACGACGCCAAGCGCGACAGCGCGCCCATTGACCACATCACGGCCTACTACCTCCGCGAACAAGCCCTCGGTCGGCCCAATCACGGCCGATATCGTGACGGCTCGAAGCTGCTATTTGAATGCGCAAGGAGTTCCGTACCCGGTTGATGCACAAAATAGCTTTGGAACGCGGGCGTCGCGAACATATGCGGTTGTCCGTATTCAGCACCTACCGATGGGCGCGGTACTCGCGGCGCGGTGGACTTTCCCGAACGGTCTGAGCCCTTACTTATACCATCCGAAACGGGACTACTCCGTATTCTGCGCCTATATCGACCTTGGACCACCGGGGCGATATAGTATTGCCGCTCTCGTGAACGGTAAAGTGGTGGGCAGCCACAGCTTCAGGGTCGTGGCCGGCGCCGCTCCGTCGACGGGCACGCAATTCATAGCGCCTAACAACGCGCCAGCGGCGCGGCCGGCCACGGCGGATCAGTCCACCGCGGGATATGGAGGCGGACACGGAAAGGGCCATGGCCCAAAAGGCCGGGGTCCTAAGCGATCCTTATCCCCCGATACATAGGCTCTCCTCGCCTCCCCTGGAGGGGGCGGGGGGGCGAAGAGGCGAAGACGACCCTGTTTGACAGGTTCACCGCCGCCGGTTATGCTCATCGTCGTGTTGATTATATCCGTTGCCCCTGCTATTGTGAGCGCCGCGTCCGCGACGCACACGACCGACCTCAACCTGTTGCAGGTCATCATCCTATCCATTTTGCAAGGCGTCGCCGAACTCTTCCCCATCTCGTCGCTCGGCCATACCGTGATCCTGCCGGCGCTGTTGCACTGGAATATCGACCAAAAGTCGTCCTCCTTCCTCGCCTTCGTGGTCCTGTTACATTTCGGGACGGCCGCTGCCCTGTTCATATTTTACTGGCGTGACTGGGTGCGCCTGCTGCGCATCCTGTTTACGTCACTAGCGCGCGGCAAGTTCACCGACAATCCCGACGAGCGCTTCATCTGGCTCATCATCATTGGAACGATCCCCGCCGCCGTGTTGGCCCTGCTGTTCCAGGAGGCGTTGCGCGCCAACTTTGGTAACCCACGCGCCGCCGCCGCCCTGCTGGCCGTCAACGGCGTCCTGATGCTTGGTGGGGAGGCGCTACGCCGGCGTCAGGCTTCCTCCTCGGTAGGCGCGCTCAGTAAGGCACAGGAGTACAAGGACGTCGACAAGATGGGCTGGCGCGGGGCCATCACTATCGGCCTATTTCAATCCCTAGCTTTGCTGCCGGGCATCTCACGGTCCGGCGCCACGATGGTTGGTGGACTGGCGCTGGGCCTGCGCCACCACGAGGCCGCGCGCTACACGTTCATGCTGGCGACACCTATCATCGCCGCGGCCAGCATCAAGACCGCGCCCGATCTGCTCGCGCCGGCCGGCCGGGGCGTTCTTGGGTACGCCGTGCTGGGCTGCCTGCTCTCCGGTATCGCGGCCTACCTCAGCGTGCGCTTCCTCGACCGCTATTTCCGCACCAATCGCCTCGACCCCTTCGCCTACTACTGCCTGGTCGCCGGTATCGCTTCGGTCGTCCTGCTCTCGGCAGGCGCGTAATACCTCTTTTCGCACGAATTTTGCTATAGTCGAGATGTAGAGTCTCCCGACGACGGCGCGGTGGTGGGCCGAGCCCGGTGGCGGGATGATAGTGGAGAGCCAACATGACCCGGAAGCGCGCCTTATCACCAGCACTCATCCTCGCGTTGCTCATTGCCCTGGTTCCATCACTCATCGGTCCGCGCGGAGCCGCGACCGCGCACGCCGACGGTGTCCTAGTCTTCGCGGCCACGCACCAGCGCTCTATCGCGCCCGGCGAGACACAGAAGGTCTGGGTACACACGCTCGCCATGGCCAACGTGGCGCTCAAAGTCGACTACAACGACGGACAGACCGTTACCAGGCAGGCCACGACCAACGCGCAGGGCATCTACCAGTTCGAATGGACGGCGGCGTATACGGGTACGGCCGTGACGCTGGCGCACTATTGGGTCTACGTCACGCGCGGTGGCCTGAGTACCTCGGCGCGCGGCGACTTCGTGCTCTTCCCGCAGCAGCCCTTCGCGGTCAACGTCACCGTGCAAACTCCGCTCCTCCATGTGGGCGACACGCTGAAGGTACATGTCCATAGCAAGCCCGGCGTGACCCTCGCGCTGTACGTGCGCGACCACGTTGGCAATACGCTGCTCACGCGCGTCAACCAATCTGACGCACAGGGCAATTGGGACGTCAGCGCGCCGTTGAGCGCGACGATTAAAGATGTGCAGCATCTACAGGTCGTCGTGACCGGCGATCTCTATGGACGGCATACTGTGGCCACGGGCGCCTTGACGCTACGCCCGCTGCCGGCGCCGTTGCCGTCTGATTCGACCGGCAATCCCAGCCCGGCGGGAGGCGCTCTCTCGCTCGACGCGGCGCGTCAGCAGGCCCGCGCGGCGGCCGACGGCGTCCTCTCGCTCGCGCAAACGAACGCCCGGACTGCGGTGGGGAATGTCACGGTCGACGTGCGGGTGCTCGGCCAGTTCTCGGGCGGGGCGCCGCACACCTCCGCCTACTATGACGCCATGCTGTCCAAAGACACGAGCTACAACGATTACATCGAAACGACGGCGCGGGCGCTCTCCGACGACGCGACGGCGCAGGCGCGCATGCGCCAGGTCATGCCGCACAAGGCGATCCTGATTTCGCTACAGGAGCAGGCCCTGCGCGCCTACGAAGATGGGCGCATGGTGCTCTATACGCTCGTCACGACCGGACGGCCGGAACTGCCGACCGTCACGGGGCATTACGCCATCTACGAGAAAGTGACGCCCTTCCAGTTCCACTCTCCGTGGCCGCAAGGGTCGAAGTTCTACTATCCGCCCACCTGGATCAAGTATTGGATGCCGTTCTACTCCGGCTACGGCTTGCATGACGCGTGGTGGCGCGCGCACTATGGCCCCGGCACCAACATCGGCGGCGACGGCCCCACCTCGAGCGAACCTGTCGGGACGCATGGCTGTGTCAACATCCCATTCCAGAACACTGTCTGGCTATGGAACTGGGCGCCGGTCGGCACGCCGGTCGTCGTCTACGGCGGCCCCACGGTCGCGCCGGGAAAAGCGGGAATTTAGTTTTCCCCCTCACCCCCGACCCCTCTCCCTCAAGGGGCGAGGGGAGCACTACGCGATACAACAGGCGGCTCCCCTCTCCCGCGCACGGAGGGTCTGTGAAAAGTCAGCAGCTGCCGTCCCTGGGAACGCCGGCTTCCAGCCGGCAAACGATCACGCCGGGCGCGTTCGCTATCATCGACGCGTTCGCCCGCACTGGCTTGCTGGCTGGAAGCCGGCAGCCCCAGGACTTTTCACGGACCCTACCCGTGCACGGGAGAGGGGGTGGGGGTGAGGGGCATGCGATGTGCTAGCATATTAACAGCGAGAGCATGTGGTTGGCGAGTAGAGCGGTACAATGTCGTGCCGCACATACAATGAGGTAGAAAGACAACTTTTATGGTCGATACGACGCGTTATACACCCTATACAGGTCTGGAAGGCGAATGGCCGCGGGCGCATGGGAACCTGAGCGTGGCGGCGCTGGTGGAGCAGGCGTTGCAGCAAGGAAATAGCCACCTTGCCGCCAACGGCGCCCTCGACGCCGAGACTGTGCCACGGACCGGACGCTCCGTCAAGGACAAGTTCATCGTGCGCGACGCCGAGACCGCCGATCGGGTTGCCTGGGGCGGCTTCAACCAGCCTATCGACGCTGATGTGGCTGGCCGCTTGCAGGACCGTGTCCGCGCCTACCTGCGCGAACGCGAGACCTACGTGGTCGACGCCTGGGCGGGGGCCGACCCGACGCATCACCTGGGGGTGCGTGTCGTCACCGAGTACGCCTGGCAGGCTCTCTTCTCACGCCAACTCTTCCTGCGTACCACGCCTGAGGAGCGCGCCCATTTCACGCCGGGCTTCACCGTGCTCGTCGCCCCCGAATTCAAGTGCGACCCGCAACGCGACGGCGTGCGCTCCGAGGTTGCCATCATCGTCGATTTCGGGCGGCGCACGGTCACGATCGCGGGCACGAAGTACGCCGGCGAGATCAAGAAAAGCGTTTTCGGTTACCTCAACTACGTGCTGCCGGCGCAGGGGGTCTTCCCCATGCATTGCTCCGCCAACGTGGGCGCGGCGGGCGACGTGGCGCTGTTCTTCGGACTCTCGGGAACGGGTAAGACGACACTTTCGGCCGATCCTGAGCGACGGTTGATTGGCGATGACGAGCACGGCTGGGGCGCTAGCGGCGTCTTCAATTTCGAGGGCGGCTGCTACGCCAAGTGCGTCAACCTCGAGCGCGAGAGCGAGCCGCAGATCTACGACGCGATCCGCTTCGGAGCGGTGCTGGAGAATGTCGTGCTTAACCCCGAGACACGCGCTCCCAATTACGTCGACACGAGCCTGACGGAGAACACGAGGGCGGCCTACCCGGTAGACTATATCACTGGCGCCGAGCTCTCGGGCCATGCGGGGCACCCCTCGACGATTTTGCTGCTGACGGCGGACGCCTTTGGGGTGCTGCCGCCGATCGCCCGGTTGACGCCGGAGCAGGCGCTGTACTACTTCCTGTCCGGCTACACGGCGAAGCTGGCGGGGACCGAGGCGGGCCTGGGTAAGGACCCTGAGGCAACGTTCTCGACCTGTTTCGCGGCGCCGTTCCTGGCGCTGCCGCCGACGACGTTCTCACGTATGCTGCGTGAGCGCATCACCGCCCATGGGACGACCTGCTACCTGGTCAACACTGGCTGGAGCGGCGGTCCTTTTGGGGTGGGCCAGCGCATCTCCATCGACCACACGCGCGCGCTCGTTCGCGCGGCGCTTTCGGGCGGCCTCGCGGATACTCCGACATGGACGGACCCGGTGTTCGGGCTGCATATACCGGAAGCCGTGCCAGGGACGCCGGCCGAGGTATTGCGTCCGCGCGCGACCTGGGCCGACGGAGCGGCCTACGACCGCGCCGCGGCCGACCTCGCCGCACGCTTCCACGCCAACTTCGCGAAGTTCGATGATGTAGCCCCTGACGTTCGCGCTGCCGGCCCCAGAGGGGCCGGTCCCAGCGGGGACATGTAGCGGGCAGGAGGTAGCGAGCATGACCGATGATGCGGCCACGCCAACCCAGTTGACCGAGCGCCCTGCCTGGCGGGCGCTCGGAGATCACTACCAGACGATCCGCGATGTCCACCTGCGCACGCTCTTCGCCGAGGACCCTCAACGTGGCGAACGCCTGACCGCCGAGGCCGCCGGTCTCTACCTCGACTACTCCAAGAACCGCGTCACCGATGAGACGCTGCGGCTCCTGCTGCGGCTGGCCGAGGAGTGTGGTCTGCGTGCGCGCATCGACGCGATGTTCAGCGGCGAGAAGATCAACGTGACCGAGAACCGTGCCGTCCTGCATGTGGCCCTGCGCGCCCCTGCCGACGCGTCGATCATGGTGGACGGCGAGGATGTCGTGCCGGGGGTTCACCAGGTGCTGGACAAGATGGCCGCGTTCAGCGACCGCGTGCGCGGCGGCGACTGGACCGGCTACACCGGCAAGCGCATCCGCAACGTCGTCAACATCGGCATCGGCGGCTCCGACCTCGGCCCCGTTATGGCCTACGAGGCTCTCAAGCACTACAGCGACCGCGCCATGACCTTCCGCTTCGTCTCCAACGTCGATGGGACCGACTTCGTCGAGTCCACGCGCGACCTGGACCCTGCTGAAACGCTCTTCATCGTGTCATCCAAGACCTTCACGACGCTGGAGACGATGACCAACGCGCGCTCGGCGCGTGAGTGGACGCTGGGAGCGCTACACGACGAACAGGCTATCGCCAAACACTTCGTGGCCGTTTCTACCAACACCGAGGCGGTGTCTACGTTCGGCATCGACCCCGCCAGTATGTTCATCTTCTGGGACTGGGTGGGCGGCCGCTACTCGATGGGCTCGGCGATCGGCCTCTCCACCATGGTCGCCATCGGTCCCGACAACTTCCGCGCCATGCTGGCCGGCTTCCACGCCATGGATGAGCACTTCCGCACTGCCCCCTTCGAGAAGAACCTGCCGGTGCTGCTGGGCCTGCTCGCCGTGTGGTACACCGACTTCTTCGGCGCGCAGACGGTCGGGGTGATGCCGTACGACCAGTACCTCAAGCGCTTCCCGGCCTACCTACAACAATTGACGATGGAGAGCAACGGCAAGCACGTCACGCTGGATGGCCGCCTCGTCGACTATCAGACGGGGCCGATCTACTGGGGCGAGCCGGGCACCAACGGCCAGCACTCCTTCTACCAACTGATCCACCAGGGAACCAAGCTGATCCCCTGCGACTTCATCGGCTTCGCGCAGTCGTTGAACCCGCTGGGCAACCATCACGACATCCTCACGGCCAATTTGTTCGCGCAGACCGAGGCGCTGGCCTTCGGCAAGACAGCCGAGCAGGTCAAAGCCGAGGGCACGCCCGATTGGCTCACGCCGCACCGCACCTTCGAGGGCAATCGCCCCACCAACACGATCATGGCCGAGCGGCTGACGCCGCAGATTCTGGGGACGCTGATCGCGCTCTACGAGCATAGCGTCTTCACACAGGGCACGATCTGGGACATCGACTCGTTCGACCAGTGGGGCGTCGAGTTGGGCAAAGTGCTGGCCCAGCGCATCATCCCTGAGCTAGAGAATGCCGAGGAGCCGAAGCTGGCGCACGATAGCTCGACCAACGCGCTGATCCGGCGTTACCGGCAGCGCCATAAGCCGGAGCCGTAAAGCGATTTCTCGACGACGCGTCCCACCAGCAAATCGCGGCCGATGACGGTGGAGGAGACCGATGCCTGGTACGAGCGCCACGCGATGGAGGCGCGTATTGAGCCAGAGGCAGAAGTTGTGCAGGCCGACCTTGACCTTTTAAGGTCAGGCTGCTGACAGGCTCCTAGTCTCGAGTGGGGCCACCGGTCATGCGGTCGAGCAGGTCCAGCAGGTCGGCAAGGTCGAACGGCTTGGCGAGGTGGGCGCACGCATGCTCCCGTAGATCGGCGGCGCGCTCTTGTAGGAGCGGAAGGTCGCCCGAGCAAAGGATCATGGGCGTGGTCCGCAGCGACGGGTCCTGCCAGGCGCGCTCGAGCAGCTGCCAACCGGCCGTAGGGCTCTCCATGCGCATGTCGAGGATGATGGCGGCCGGGGCGAGGTCGCGGACGCGGGAATAGGCCGCCGCGCCGTCGGGGAACACATGGGGCTCGTAGCCCTCATCGGACAACAGCTCTTGTAGCAAGTCGAGGAAGACCTGCTCGTCGTCGATAACCGCGATACGCGTAGACATGCTTGACTCCAATCCCTGACGCGGGGGCATTCGTCGTGGCGCCATGGCAGGGGCGGTAACCGTCTCGCTTATTAGAGGATAACACACCTTGCTGGCATACTTCATGCGCTCTGGTCCATATTACGATGTCCCCCTGTCGCACGAGAGAATAAGCGCCCGTTGATGAGGCGCGCTACGAGAGGAGGCCGGCGATGGCGAGACGCGTCTTTCATCTCGTCCTACTTGTGAGCGCGGACGCCGAGAAACTACGCCGGCGCCACAGTGCGATACGCACTGCCGGCTACTATGCCCTGTCAACCGATACCGCCGACCACGCCCTCATGCTGGCCTGCAAGGCGCGTCCTTCGGTGGTGCTCGCCGACGAGAACCTGCCCCCCAAGCGGGCCCTCGCCCTCTTACAAGCGTTACGCGGCGTAGAACTGTTGCAAGACGTACATGTGATCATACTCGGCATGCCGGCCCCCGAGGATCACGCCCACATAGCGCGTGATCCTCATGCCCGGGTCCACACCAACGCCGACGAGGACGATGCCGGATTGGTCAACCTTCTACGCGATGTCCTGGCCGCCTGATACAGCGGCCCTCGCTCCCTCGCCACTCATAAAATTAGCCCGTGAAACCTACGCGCTTTAAGACGCCCGTGATGAGACGGGGGGCACGGAGGAGAGACAGATGCGGACCGTGGTGCAGATCTCGCTCGATGTAACGACAATCCCCGAGGCCCTGGCTCTTGCCCGCGTCGCGGTGGAGGCGGGCGTCGACTGGCTGGAGGCGGGGACACCGCTCATCATCGCGGAGGGCATGCACGGCGTGCGCGCCGTGCGTCAGGCCTTCCCAACCATCCCGCTCGTGGCCGACCTCAAGACGATGGACGGCGGCTATCTGGAAGCCGAACTGATGGCCCACGCAGGAGCGACCCATGTGGTGGTGATGGAACGTGCCCATGAAGAGACCGTCACGGAGGTGGTGCGCGCCGGGCGTGCGCTGGGGCTACGGGTGATGGGCGACACCCTGGGAGCCGCCGATAAGGTCGCCGCGGCGCGCCGGCTGGAGGTCTTGGGCTGTGACTACATCATCCATCACATCGGTTACGACGAGCGGCGGGGGCTAGCCGCGCGGGGGCTCCCCGTGCCGAGCCCGCTGGACGAACTGGGGGCCGTGGTGGCTGCGGTCGGAGCGCCCGTGCAGGCGGTGGGCGGCCTCACGCTGGAGCAAGCGCTACGAACGCCAGCCTATGGGGCGCCGCTCGTGGTGCTGGGCGCGCCACTCACGATCGACGCCGACGCGTTCAAGGTGGCCGCGGGGGATGTCGGCGCGGCCCTACGCCTGATCTGCGCCCGTGTCCATGGGTATGGAGACGTTGGCCCGCCAGATCGGGCGTGACACGACTCCTGTGGGCATCCACGCTGGAACGGGAGGGCATCGTTGTCGACGCTCCCCTCGACACGGGCGCGCATCGGCGCCGCGACGACCGACGATCGGGAGGGGTATCCGATAGTCCTCGCGTCCCGTCTAGCGCAGGAACGCCTCGTGCAGGCCACCGTCGACGGTGATGATCTGGCCGGTGGTCTGCCGCAAGCGGTCGCCGAGCAGCAGGAAAATGGCCTCCGCCTGGTCCGCCGGCGTGATAGGCCGTCCCAGCAGCGTGCGTTCGGCATAGAAGCGGGCCAGCTTCGCGGTTAGCGCCTCGGTCGGCTCATCCTCGGCGTACGCGATCTGATACTTGGACAGCGAGGCGATGACGCGCTCGCGCGGGAACATAGCGCTGCCCTCCACGACGGTGGCCGGCGCCACGCCATTCACCCGCACCAGCGGCGCCAACTCGATCGCCAATTCACGCACTAAGTGGTTGGCCGCCGCCTTGCTCGTGTCATACGCCACACTGCCGGCCTTCGCCACCACGCCGTTGACCGACGTGGTCAGCACGAGGGCCGCCGGCAGGCCCTGCGCCCGCCAGATGCGCGCCGCCTCCTCGGCGACGAGGTAGAGTCCGGTCACGTTGATGGCGAAGGTCCGCGCCCACCACTCGTCGGGGATGTGTCCCGTCGTGTCGGGCGGGACGAAGACGCCGGCGGTCACCGCTACCGCGTCGAGGCCGCCGTAGGCGAGCACGACCTGCTCCAGCAGCGCGCGGACGCTCGCACGGTCCGTGATGTCGGCGGGCAGCCCGACCGCCGGGCCGCAGCCCGAGAGGCCGCTGCCCGCCACGCCGATGCCCACGCCGTGCCGGTCCGTGATCGCGGTCGCGGTAGCGCGCGCGCCGGCCTCGTCCAGGTCGGCGCAGGCGACGTGCGCGCCTTCCCCAGCGACACGCAGCGCGACCTCACGCCCGATGCCGCTGCCGCCGCCCACCACGGCGATGATGCGCCGCGCCAGTTCCTTCTCCGCCGGCATACGCTGGAGCTTGGCCTCCTCGAGCAGCCAGTACTCGATGTCGAACGCCTCCTGCGGGGGCAACGCCGTGTACGCGTCGACGGCCTCGGCGCCACGCATGACCTCGACGGCGCAGTTGTAGAATTCGGCCGTGACGCGCGACTCGCTCTTGTCCTTGCCCCAGGCGATCATACCCAGTCCTGGGATCAGGATCACCGTCGGGTTGGGGTCGCGCATGGCGGGCGAGTCCGCGTGCCTGTGCGCCTCGTAGTAGGCGGCGTAGTCGCGGCGGTACGCCGCCAGCCCCGCGTCGAGCGTGCCCTTGAGCGCCGCGACGTCTCCGGTCTGAGGGTCCCACGCGACGTAGAGGGGCTTGATCTTGGTGCGCAGGAAGTGGTCGGGGCACGACGTGCCCAACGCCGCCAGACGCGGCGCGTCGTGGCTATTGACGAAGCGCAGGATGGCCTCATCCTCCTGCACCGTGCCGACGACACGCGGCGCCTGGCCGACCTGGCCGCGCAGCCAAGGCAGGATCGCGGCGAAGATGGCGTGGCGGCGCGCCTCGTCGAGCGCCTGGTAGTTCTGGCCGCCGAACGTCGCCTCGCCCCGGTCGCGCGCCTCGATGTAGCGCGCCGCCCGCTCGATCAGTTCGAGCGTGAGGTCGTAGCACTCTTTGTCGTCGTCAGCCCAGTTGATCAGCCCGTGGCCACCCAGGATCGCGCCCTTGGCGCGTGGATGGTCGCGTACAAGCTGCTCCAGCGTGAGTCCCAGGTCAAAGCCGGGACGCTGCCATGGCGTCCACACGACATCGTCGCCGTAGATCTCACGCGTGAGCCGCGCGGAATTCTTGGCGGCGGCGATGGCGATGACGGCGTTGGGGTGCATGTGATCGACGTGCCGGTAGGGCACGAAGGCGTGCAGCGGGGTGTCGATCGACGACGGGCGCGGGTTGAGGTTGAAGGTGCAGTGGGCGTAGAGGGCCACGATGGCGTCCTCGATGGGGGTCTTGGGGCCGCGCACGGGCGCGTGGTGGTAGTGGGCCTGCAACCCACGCAGCTTGTCCATGTACAGGGACGAGAAGTTCTCGCGCCGAGCGGTGCGCAGGTCGCCGCCGGAGCCCTTGACCCAGAGGACATCCGTCTCGTCGCCGCTGAGCGGGTCGGGCATGGTGAGCTTGGACGAGGTGTTGCCGCCGCCCGTGTTGGTGATGCGCCCGTCCGCGCCGAGCAGGTTCGAGCGGTACACCAGCCGCCCCACGGGGTCGAGCCCTGCGGCGTACGCGTCGTCCCAGCCATAGTGGATGTGCGTCAATTCTCCCCGTTCTGTCGTCGTCATCGTCCTCTCCAATGCTACATAGTTGCTGTTAGCGTAGGCGTGCGGCACGCTCGTCCCAGTCACTGGCGGCGCGCGGCTCGTAGAACGCGGCGTGGGTGGAGCGGCGCGCCACGTCATGGGCCTCCGCCAGGTCGCGTATCTCGCCCGTCCCCATGGCTTGCGTCAGCACGTTGCCCAAGGCTGTGGCCTCGATGGGGCCGCCCAGGACGGGCCGTTGGCAGGCGTCGGCCGTGAGCTGGCAGAGCAGGGCGTTGCGTGCGCCGCCGCCCACGACGTGGAGCGTTCCCAGGCGGACCCCGGCCAGACGCTCAGCCCGCTCCAGCGCCATCCGGTACGCCAGCGCCAACCCTTCCAGGATGGCGCGCACGAGCCGGATTGGGTCGCCGGCCGCGCCGGGGTCCTGCCCGGTGCGCCGCAGCTGGCCCGCGATGGCCGCTGGCATATCGTCCGGGTGCAGGAAGGCCGGGTCATCCACGTCGATGACCACACCTGGCGCAGGCGTGGCGGCAGCGCCCGCGGTCAACTCCTCGTAGCCCCGGTCGTGACCGGCGCGCGCCCAGGCGCGGCGGCACTCCTGCACGAGCCAGAGCCCCATGATATTGGTCAGGAAACGGTAGGTCCCGGCCACGCCGCCCTCGTTAGTGAACCCGGCCGCGCGCGCCTCCTCCGTCAGGATGGGCCGGTCCAACTCCAGCCCCAGCAGCGACCACGTGCCCGAGCTGATATAGGCATGACCGCTCGACGTTCGGGACGGCGCGGCGGCTGGGACGGCGACGACGGCGCAGGCCGTGTCGTGGGTGGCCGGGAGGATGACGGGCGCCGCCCCGAGGCCGCACGCGGCGCGCACGTCCGCGCGCAGCGGGCCAAGTGTCACGCCCGGCCGGCTCGGCGGCAGCAGCATGTGCGCGGGCACGCCGAGCCGCGCCAGCATAGCAGTAGCCCACACGCCATCGACGCCGAGCATGCCCGTGGACGTGGCGTTGGTGTATTCGGTCGCGCGCTCACCCGAGAGCCAGTAGTGCAGCAGATCGGGCATCATGAGGAGGGACTGGGACACCTCCAGCGCACGGTCGCCGTCACGCGCCTGCGCCATCAGCTGGTAGAGCGTGTTGAAGGGCAGCTGGGCAATGCCGGTGCGCGCGTATTGCGCGGCGGGAGAAACGACGCGTGCGACCGCCTCGCACACACCGTCAGTGCGCGCGTCGCGGTAGTGGTAGGGGTTACCTAGCAGGCGCCCGGCGGCGTCGAGCAGCCCATAGTCGACGGCCCATGCGTCGACGCCGATCCCGGCCAGATCCTGACCGTAGCGCTGCCCGGCGGCGCGCAACCCGACCAGCGCCTCGTGGTAGAGGCGCAGCGCGTCCCAATGTAGCCCGTCGGGCGTGCGCACGGGCACGTTCGGGAAGCGATGCAGTTCCTCCACGTGGACGCGCCCGCCGTCCAGCGTGCCGGCGATCACGCGCCCGCTCTCCGCGCCCAGATCAATGGCGATATAGGTCGGCATGGCGCTACCAACTCATCGGGCTGCCGCCGACGCGCGCGCGCGATGCGCTCCTGGTAGCCACTGGCGGCATAGGCGTCGAGCGGGTCGGCCGCGCCGTCCAGCCCCGCGCGGACGTGGGCAAGCAGCGGGCGCACGTCAGTCTCGAACGCGGCCAGTAGCGTGCGGTGCGCGGTCACGATATCGCCAGCCTCCTGTGCCCGGCGCAACGCGGCGCGGTCGACCAGCAGCGCCTTGGCGTAGGCGGCCTGGCAGTTCATCACTGAGAGCAGCATCGCCGGGATCTTTTGCTCGACGTTGTGGCTCTGGTCGATCATGTAGGCGACGGCGCGCGCCGCGGCCGCGACGGCCGGCTCATCGTCGTCCTCGGCGCTGGCTAACTCGTGGTAGATCAGGAACAACTCAAGCGGGTTTGTCGAGCCGACCATGAGGTCGTCGTCACCGTACTTGCGGCCATTGAAGTGAAAACCGCCCAGGCGCTCTTCGGTCAGCAGCGTCGCCACGATCTGCTCGATGTTGACGCCCTGCGCGTGGTGCCCCAGGTCGACCAGCGCCTGCGCGCGCGGGCCGAGGCGCTGGCACAGGGTCAACGCCATGCCCCAGTCCGCGATGTCCGTCGCGTAGAAGGCCGGCTCGTAGAACTTGTACTCCACCAGCAGGCGCATCGTGGGGTCGAGCGCGGCGTAAATCTCTTCGAGTGAGGCGAGCAGACGGCGGCGGCGCGCGCGCAGGTCGTCCTGGCCGGGGTAGTTGGTCCCATCGGCCAGCCACAGTGAGATGTCGCGTGAGCCGGTCGCGCGGGCGATCGTCACGCACTCCAGGACGTGGTCGATGGCCTGCCGGCGCACCGCCGCGTGAGGGTGGGCCAGCGAGCCAAGCTTGTACCGTTCGTCCTGGAACAAGTTGGGGTTGATCGCGCCGAGGGCGAGGCCCAGGCCGGCGGCGTGCGCGCGCAACGCGGCCCAATCGTCGACGCGATCCCACGGAATGTGCAGGGCCACGGCGGGAGCCACGCCGGTGAGGCGATGCACGAGCGCGGCGTCGGCGAGCTTCTCCTCGACCGTGCGCGGCACGCCGGGCTGCGGGAAGACCTTGAAGCGCGTGCCCGAGTTAGCGTAGCCCCACGAGGGCGTCTCGATGCGCTGCGCGCGCAGCCGCCCCTCCACCTCGTCGAGCGTGCGCTCTTGCGCCTGGAGCATCTCCTCGATGGGACTTAATGCCAGGGTTGCGTTGGACTGCGCTGCGTCGCGTACCATCCGTCCCACCTCCACTGCTGCGACTGATGTCGCATGGCACAATCCTTATCTGCCGTGCACGGTGCTTGCAGTGTAGCCTCCATCGCGCGCTTTGTCAATTGTTGTTGGTTAATGTGGTTTTATGGTCAGGCGTCGTCATCTGTAGCAGTCCTATCCTTCTCCTTTCAGGTACAGCTTTGTGCGAAAACGTACCAACGCCTACTTAGCAGACACCGTGGCGGCGACCGTCAGCTGGCTGGCAGCGGAGCGAGAGACGGCCTCCCAGTAGATACGAAAAAGTGACTACTTGTCCTGCAACGCCGCGACGCCGGGCAGCGTCTTACCTTCCAGGAACTCCAGCGAAGCGCCGCCGCCGGTAGAGACGTGCGACATCTTGCCGGCCAGCCCCATCTGCTCGACCGCCGCGACGGAGTCGCCGCCGCCGACGATGCTGGTGGCGCCGCTTTCAGCCACGGCGCGGGCCACGGCGCGCGTGCCCTCGGCGAAGGGCGCCATCTCGAAGACGCCCATGGGGCCGTTCCACAACACGGTTTGGCAGCCCCCCAGCGCATGGGCGAAGATCGACTGCGTCTTGGGCCCAATGTCCATGATGGTCCAGTCGGGCGGGATTTCGGCGACGCCCACGGCGCGGTGTGGCGCGGCGGCCTTGAACTCTTCGGCCACGATCACGTCGGTCGGCAACACGATCTGCGCGCCCGCGCGCCTGGCGTCGTCGAGCAGGCCGCGCGCTGTGCCGACGAGGGCGGGCTCCAGTAGCGACGCGCCGACGCTATAGCCCTGCGCGACGAAGAATGTGTTGGCCATGCCGCCGCCGATGAGCAGCAGGTCGACGCGCGCAAGCAGATGCTGGAGCACTGCCAGCTTGCTCGACACCTTGGCGCCGCCGATCACCGCCGCGAAGGGGCGCGCCGGGTTGTCGAGGGCGTCACCGAGCGCGGCCAACTCCTTCTGCATCAGGTAGCCGGAGACAGCCGGCAGGTAGGCCGTGACACCGGCCGTGGAGGCGTGCGCGCGGTGCGCCGCGCCGAAGGCGTCGTTCACGTACACATCGCCGAGCGCGGCCAACTCACGCGCGAACGCGGGATCGTTGGCTTCCTCCTCAGGATGGAAGCGCAGGTTCTCCAGCAGCAACACCTGTCCCGGTTGTAACGCGCGCGCCATTGCACTCGTCTCGGAGCCCACACAGTCGGGGGCCAGCGCGACCGGCTGGTCCAGCAGCTCGGAGAGGCGCCGCGCGATCGGCGCCAGCGAATATTGTGGGTTGGGTTTGCCCTTGGGTCGCCCCAGGTGCGACATCAGGATGACCGCCGCGCCGCGTTCGAGCAGCGCCTGAATGGTCGGCAGCGCGGCGCGGATGCGCGTATCGTCGGTGATGGCCCCATGCTCATCCTGGGGCACGTTGAAGTCGACGCGCACGAGCGCGCGCTTGCCGCGCACGTCCACGTCGTCTATCGTCTTTTTAGCCAAATCTCCGCTCCTCACTGAGCTGTCAGCAATCAGCCGTCAGCAATCAGCTGATTGCTGACGGCTGATTGCTGACAGCTTTTACACGCCCTTACTGGCGATATACGCCGCGAGGTCGCCGACGCGGCAGGAGTAGCCCCACTCGTTGTCGTACCACGCGATGACCTTGACCATGTTGCCGCCCACGACAAGCGTATCCAGGCCGCTGACGATGGACGAGTGCGCGTCGCCCTTGAGGTCCATCGAGACGAGCGGTTCCTCGGTGTAGGCCATGATGCCTGTCATAGGCCCGGCCGCGGCGTCCTTGAAGGCGGCGTTAAGTTCCGCGACGGTGACCTCGCCGTTCAGGTCGGCCGTGAAGTCGACCACGGAAACGGTTGGCGTGGGCACGCGGAAGGACATGCCGGTGAAGCGGCCTTGCAACTCGGGGATGACGAGGCCGACAGCGCGCGCCGCGCCAGTCGCCGAGGGCACGATGTTGAGCGCCGCCGCGCGCGCGTCGCGCGGGTCCTTCGAGGCCACATCGAGCAGACGCTGCGAGTTGGTATAGGAGTGCACGGTCGTGAGCAGCCCCTTCTGGATGCCCCAGCGGTCGTTCAGGACCTTGGCCACGGGGGCGAGTCCATTGGTGGTGCAAGAAGCGTTGGAGACGATGTGGTGCTTCGCGGGGTCGTACATGCCCTCGTTGACGCCGAGCACGACCGTGATGTCCTCGTTCTTGGCCGGGGCGGAGATGATCACGCGCTTGGCGCCGGCTTCGAGGTGCGCGCGGGCTTTCGTGGCGTCGGTGAACAAGCCGGTCGACTCGATGACGATCTCGGCACCCAGTTCACGCCAGGGAATCTTGGCGGGGTCGCGCTCGGCGCTGACGGCGACCCGCTTGCCGTTGACGACGATGGCGTCGGCCTCGGACGTGACCTCGCCGGGGAAGCGCCCGTAGTTGCTGTCGTACTTGAGCAGATGCGCGTTGGTCGCCGTGTCGAGGAGGTCATTGATGGCCACCACCTCCAACTCCCCCGCGTGATTCTCGAGCATGGCCTTGAATACCTGGCGCCCAATGCGCCCGAATCCGTTGATACCGATCTTTGTCACCAAAACATTCCTCCTTTAGACATGGTTCAGCGCACGCGTGACGTAGCTTGACACTTTAAGCCTTTGACAGGCGCAACACTGTCAAGTCCGTTTGAACCATGTCTTAGCTATCAACTTCTATTGTACGTATACCGCGACATACTCGCCGGTTTTCTCGTCATAGGGGGGAATATAGGTCTCCGTCGCGGCGTGTCCGTTGGAGGGCGGAGGCGCGCCGCGCCGTCCAACGGTGCGTAGCAGCTCAACGATCACGGCGCCTAGCAGGGCCGGATCGTGGTAACGTGGGGTCGCCTGATCGACGACATCGGCGTAGGCCACGCGGATATGCGGGTCCGGCAGCGCGGCTACCTCGGGGCTGACGTGGTCGGCCCGCGCCATCGCGCGCGTACTGCTGGGACGGTTGACCAGCACGACGTCGATCAGGCCGGGGCCGACGTGCCCGTGTAACGCGGCGACGTAGTCGGCGACACCGAAGGCGTCGGTCTCGCCCTGCTCTTCAGCTACGTTGCACACGTAGACCTTGAGGGCATGGCTGGCGCGCACGGCCTGCGCGACGCCGTCCACCAGCAAGTTCGGCAGCACGCTTGTGAAGAGGCTGCCCGGCCCAAGTACGATAACGTCGGCTTCCAACAAGGCGCGCACGGCCTCAGGGTGAGCCTCGGCGTGCTTGGGCCGCACGAAGACGTGGTCTAGGGGCGCCTCGTGATGCTTGATCGACGACTCGCCGTCGACGACCGAGCCGTCGGTCAGGCGCGCGTGTAGCGTCAGGTCGGCCAGCGTCGACGGCAGGATCTGGCCCTGCACGCGCAAGATGCGGCCCGTTTCACTGATGGCCGCCTCGAAGTTGCCGGTAACGCCGCGCATGGCCGCGATGTAGAGGTTGCCAAACGAGTGCCCTTCCAGCTCCGATCCCTCAGGGAAACGATACTGCAGCAGTTGCTCCATCAGCGGGCCGGCCTCGGACAGCGCCGCGATGCAGTTGCGAAAGTCGCCCGGCGGCAGGATCGCCAACTCGCGGCGTAGCTTGCCCGAACTGCCGCCGTCGTCGGCCACCGTGACGATAGCGGTGAGATTGTCGGTATGCGTGCGCAGACCGCGCAGCAGGATAGACTGGCCGTGCCCGCCGCCGATGGCGACGATGCGCGGGCCGCGGTTGCCGAGGCGATGGCGATACACGAGATCAACGAGCTTATCATCGGGCGGTAGGGCCGCGGCGAGCGACTTATTTAGCCGGTGGGCCGCGTAGCCGACGATGCCGGCGGCGAGCGAAAACAGGACCAACGCCTTGAGGGTGTGGTAGTGCGGGACGCCGCGCAGTGTAATCGGCCCCACGAGCGGCTCCAGCCCCTGAAGCCAGCGAAAATTGTGGTACGAGTAAAGATCCTGTAAGACGACGGCCACGCCCAAACCGAAGCCGGCGAAGCCGACGGCAATCAGAAATAGCCACCGCTTTACGTGCATGCCGGGTAATAGCCAGCGGAGTTGCATGTCTTTCCTCATCTACGAGGTACGGGCGCTCCTATGACGACCGCCGGGCCATGGGGCGGTATTCGTACGGCCACTGCTATTTCTATCATAACACGCGTCGGGGCCGATTCCATGGGTCCGCCCATGATTAGTCGTGGGCCTGGCCTTAAAAGACCATGGCAGACGACGGACCTTAAAAGGTCTGTCTGGGCGTGACACGCGCCTCCCCATTGTCGAGCGCATGGTCGCCACGGTGACCGCCGGTGGGTGTGGGGTGATCTTTTAAGGTCCGGTTCTGCCATGACCTTTTAAGGTCAGGCCACGCCCCACTACTTTCCGACTTCAACCGCGGGCGACGCCGGTTCACTCCCGACCGGCGGCACGTCCGCGGGCGCGGGCGTCTCCCCCCATTCGCGCCACCCCGCCAACAATGCCAGCGCTGGGCCTGTCACGAGCGCCGTCACCGTCGAAACAACCACGCCTATAAATAGGACCGCGGCGAAGTCGGCTAGTACGTCCACGGCATAGGCCGTCCCAACCCACCAAAGAAGGGCACAGGCGAGGAGGGTCACCGCCGCGGAGTCACGGACGACGGCCCACGCCCACGCGGCGCCGGCGTCCGCGGCATCCTCTGACGACTCCTCGCCCGCGGAAGCGCACGCGCGCCGGACGATCACGCTCTGGACATCGGCCGCGATGACAACGGCAAGGGCGAAGCCGGCCACGCCGGCCAGAGTGAGCGGAAGCGCGACGAGCTTGACGACGGCGAGGGTCAGGAGCGCATCGGCCAGCACCGCCGCGACCGCCAGCGCCCCCAGCAGGCGGTACCGCGCCATGATGACGAACGCGCCGAGCGCGAACGCGACGAGCGCGGCTAGGCCCAACGCGGACGCGTTGGACAACCGCGGCGATGGCCCAATCTCCCCTACCGACACGACCTGAAGCGGGACCGGCAACACGCCATAGGTGAGCGTCGTCACCAGGCCGATGGTGGTCGCCGTCAACGACGTTACGCAGATAGACCCCGTCGTATTGGTCAGTTGGAACTGATTGCCAAGGGGCAGCAGGTGCGAGCTCACGCGCACGTCGTATATCTTGCCGTCCATGGCGATACCCAGGTACGGCATATGAGTCTTGGCGACATAGGCGTTAATACGCGCCGCCGCTTGAGGCGTGAGCGCCGCGTCGACGACCGGAGAGCCTTTCAAGGTATCGACGCCGACGGCGACACTGCCGGGTACGATATCGCTGTTGTCGGCCAGAACCGTCAAGCGGCGCGCTGACTCGCCCGTCAAGTCGCGCATCTGCACGAGCGGATGGATGGGCTCACCGCATTTGCTAACAGGCGGATGCCCCGCTGGGATACCGGGTATAGCGATGATCGTCAGTCGTCCGGTACGCCGCACGAGATCCAGCGCCGCCGGCGCGTCCGCCGCCGAACCGGCCCACGCCGCGTCAATATAGCGGTCGTGACCGCGCGTAGACGTGCGCACGACCGGCTCGACCAGGTCCAAGCCATGGCCGAGCCGGTCGGCGATAATGCGCCGCTCCCGCTCCATCGTGCGGTCGTCGAGCGTCCGCCCCGGCGCCGGTCGGGCTTGCAGCAGGACGCGCATACCCCCACCGAGATCAAGGCCGCGGCGCAACGTCACCGGCTGCCACACACTGAGCGTATAGCCGCCCGTGCCCGAGAGGTCGACGGCGACGGCGCAGAGCGTCACCACGACGAGACCTATGACGGCGCCCAAAGCGCGTAGCCGGCGGCGTCTATTCATACAAAGGTATGTTACGACAGCGGCGGCTACCCGCAAAAGGCGCCCGTTACTTTACGCCTCGCCCAGGTCTTCCGTGAAGTCAAGCGTGTCGGAGCCGAGGTCCTCTTCCTCGGCCTGACCGTCGCCGTCTTCGATATCCTCATCGTCCTCGTCGATGCGCTCATCACGGATGACGCCGCTGCGCATGTAGGCGCGTACGCCCGAGCTTGTCTCCGGCGGGAACGACACGCGGCCGGCCATCTGTGGCGATTGGCGCATCTCACGCACCAGCGCGCGCAACTCGCGCTTGCTCTGGTTGACGGAGATAGCGGCGATAGCGTACGTATTGCCGCCGCCCGTCAACTCGATCAGGCGCGCCGACAGTTTACCCTCGAGCGGACCAATACGGTCGCCGCTTCCGAACGTCACGATCATGAGGTCGCCTTCGCGGCGCATGCCCAGCATATCGCCGGTCGTGACGCGCGCCAGCGTGCCCTTAGGCGCGTCGCAGAAGATCGTCGTCGCGGCGGTCTTGCCGGTCTCCTCGATGAAGAAAGCGGGGTCGGCCTGGCGTCCCTCGTCGCCCGTCGCCGGCGTCTCGTCTTTCAGCGCGGCCAGTCGTGTAGCGTTGCGCTGGGCGATCGTATTGGTCGGGTCGATCTTGAGGGCGGATTCGTAGGCGCCGCGCGCGTCGCTGTTGCGGCCCAACTGCGCGTAGGCTTTGCCCAGGCGGTTATAGGCCTCGGCGTCGGGCGTAAACTCCTCGACCAGCCGTGTGTTGACCTCGATGGCCTGCTGCCACTGATTCGACATCGCCAGATTGATGGCCTGCTCGGCGAGTTGACGGCGGCGGCGGACTTTCTCTTCAGACTGCAAATCGTTCAACGGTGCATCACCCCTTGTAGAGCCCACGGGCTTGTTTTGACAATGCGCGCTTGGACGGTCTGGCCGACCAGATCCTCGTCCTCGCGCGGGATAAAGACTAACTTGTTAGTACGCGTACGCCCCCGCCACTGCGGCAGGTCTTGCCGGTGCGACTGGTTGTCTTCGATCAGGATCTCCTGCACGGTGTCCTGTAGGCGTGCGTTGAGGCGCGTCTGCGTCTCCTCCTGCCGGTCCTCCAAGCGGCGGCGGCGCTCCTCCTTCTCCTCCTGAGGCACGTCGTCGTCCCACGACGCGGAGACCGTACCGTGACGCGGTGAGTAGCAGGCCACATGCACGACGTCGAATTGTACGGCGTCCATCAGGTCAAGCGTGTGCTGGAACTGTTCCTCGGTCTCGCCGCAGAAACCGACGATGATGTCGGTCGTGACGGCGACGCCGGGAATGGTGGCGCGGATCTTCTCGACGAGCTGGAGGTAGCGCTCGGCCGTGTATTGGCGGCGCATCCGGCGCAGTACCACATCGTCGCCAGCCTGTACGGGCAGGTGCACGGTCTCGACCGCTTTGGGCAGCCGCGCGATAGCCTCGATGAGGCGGTCGTCCATGTCGCGTGGGTGCGAGGTCATGAAGCGCAGGCGCTCCAGGCTCTCGACCTCGTGTACCGCCTCCATCAACTCGGCCAAGTGACTCTTGGGCGACAGATCGCGGCCGTAGTGGTCGATAATCTGGCCCAGCAGCGTGATCTCTTTGGCCCCACGGCGCGTCATCATGCGTACGTCGGCGACGACCTCGTCGATGGGCCGGCTGACCTCGCGACCGCGCCGGTAGGGCACGATACAGTAGGTGCAGAACTTGTTGCAGCCCTGCATGACCGACACGTAGGTGCTGATCGGCGATGAGTAGCCGCGCAGGGGGTTGGCCTCGAACGACTCGCCGGGGGCGGCGACGATCTCGTGGGCCTCGAGTTGGGCCAGGAAATGGTCGAGCGCGCCGGGCTGAAAGAAGAAATCGACCATAGGCAGCTTCTGGCTCATGGCGTCGAGATCAGGCTCGACCGAACAGCCAGTCAGCGCGACCATGAGATCGGGGTCCTCACGCTTGCGATGCGCGAGGTTGCCCAACGTTCCTTGCACGCGCTGCTCGGCGCTCTCGCGCACGGTACAAGAGTTGAGCACGACGAGCTCGGCGTCATCCAGCGAGGGAACGGGCCGCAGCCCGCGCTGCCGCAGGGCCGCCGTGATAGCGTTGCTCTCGGCGACGTTCATCTGGCACCCGATGGTCCAGACATGGAACGTGCGCGGCGTAGCCGCACGCGTCACTTGACGCGGTTGCGGCTCGCGGACGAGGCGTTGTGGTTGTAGGAGCACAGGCATAGACCTCCACGGGCGCTGGGACAAAAAAGCGATAACAGCACGTAGTAGCGATGGTTGAAGGAATAGGGCCTCGATCGCGCGCATCGACGCGCGATTCCAAACAACGCCAATTGTGGAGTATACCGCCGAGCCTACATGGGTGCAAGGGAAGTGGTATACTTGTTTCTCCAAAGTTTGGCCCCTCACCCCCACCCCATGGCTAACTGGCCCCTCGGCTGCGGCCGACGGTCCAGCGCACTCTCCCGTGCGCGGGAGAGGGGAGCCGCCCGGCACGTCACGCCGGCCTGGGTGCGCCAGTTTGCTATACTCTAAAAAGTCATCGCATGACACGGGCGAATAGCTCAGTTGGTTAGAGCGTCCGGTTTACACCCGGCAGGTCGGGGGTTCGAGTCCCTCTTCGCCCACTAATTAGTGTTTTCTCCAAGGAGTTACTTTGCAGCGAGGCGTATCCCCTGGGACCGCCGGCATCTTGCCTGCGGCGGTAAGCCGGCAAGATGCCGGCGGTCCCAGGGGGCGCCACGTCAAACAAAGCCCCCCTGGATTCCACATTAGGCTAGCGACTGGAGGAGAGCAGACACGGTCAGCCCGCCTCAACTGTGCAACCCGCCATTTACTCTGTTTGTAGCACCTCCGCGACGCCGCTGGAGGCCGCCCACTGCGCGGGGATCCACGCGCCCAGCGCCGCGATGACCACGCCGGACAGAGCCAGTAGGGGTAGCGCCGCATGGTCAATCAAATCGTAGAAGCGCGACGGCATGGCGGTCCCCGACGCGATCTGGCCCATCGTCTGTAGAATCTGCCGGTGCAACTCCAGGCCGGCCGGGATGCCAAGCGCGCCGGCAATCAGGCCCAGGAAGGCCACCGAGGCCACGACCATGGCGACGACCTGCGCGGGCGCCATGCCCACCGCTTTCAAGACGGCGACATCGCGTACCTTCTCGCGTGTGGTGAGCAGCACCGTATTGAAAACCCCCGCCACGGAGATAGCGGTCAGCACTAGCGCCAGCCCGGCGATCACGCCCTGCAGCAGTAGGAAGGATATATTCGTGTCCGAGTGTTCGGTGGGCCACGCGTAGAGACTTTCGGGCGCCGGGCCCATGAGTTGGCGCGCGTAGGCGTTCGCGTCGGCGCCCGGTTTGAGACCCACCTCGTAGCGATCGGGCTCGGCCCGCGGGTCCGCCGCCGCCAGCGTCGCCCAATCACCGCGCAGGAGCAGGTCGCCGTCCGTCTGATCCAGAATCTCGCCGACGATGCGCAGCCGGACCGGGTTTCCATGCAAACGCGCGGTCATCGTGTCACCGACCGCGAGGCGCGCCTGCCGTAGTAGCTTAGTCGGCGCGACTACTTCGCCGGGACGGGAGAACCAACGGCCCGCGATCAGGGCGTACCCGATCCAGGAGGAGTCGCCACGATAGGCATAAAACGGGATCGGCTCCGCGATGCCGGGCGCCACGACCTGGTCCTGGGCCTCGGCGACAAAATGAGCCGTATCGGGGTCAGCCTGGAGCAGCGACACGACCTGCTGGTCTGTGATTGGCGGCGTGGCTCCTCCCAACGGCCCACGTTGGACGATCGGCCCCTTGCCCGGTCCACCGGCGACCGCCCGGCTGACGTTCACCTGCACGTAGCCGCCGCGGATCAGATGCGCGGCCACCTGCCCCAGCGAGAGATGCAGGCTCAACGCGAAAACGACCGTGGCCACGCCGATCAGGATGGCGCCCGTGGTCGTGGCTGACCGGGCAGGGCGGGCCAGGGCATCGCCCAGTCCAAGGCTCGCCGGACGCGGCAGCGGCAGGCGCGCTACCATCCGTCCCACCGCCGAACCGTGCTCCGCCGCGGGCGCGGTCCCTCTGGTGATGGCCGTGACCGCGCTCAGGCGCCCCGCGCGCCAGGCGGGGAACAGCGCGGCCAGGACGGCGATGGACAGGACGACGACGAGGACGAGCAGCATGACCGGGGCCACGGCGGTGAAAGGCGCGGGCAGGTTCAGCGCGTGCGCGGTGTCCTGCAGGAAGGGCTGGCTGCCCAGCGTACCCAGCGGGATGCCGAGCAGGCAACCGGCCAGCGCGGGAACGAGGATTCCGCCGAGCAGCACGAGTGTCACCTGGCCGGGCGTGAAGCCGATGCTCTTCATGACGCCGATCTCGCGATAGCTAGCAATGACCACGCCCGTCACCACGTTGGCGATGGTTAGAGCCGCCGCGACGAGGGCGAAGACGCTGAAGGCCAGTAGGAAGGGGACCATCACCGCGCTGAGAAGATCGGCATTGAGCTTGACATCCAGATAGGTGCTTGAATCCTCCACGGCCCCAGCGGGCAAACGAGCCGTGATCGCCTGCGTCGCCGCGCGTAAGTCGGCCGCGGTACCGGAGGGGCTGACGCGGTAGAGCATCTGATACCGCAGGGGCGCCTGGCGCGCGGCCAGCGCGGCGACCTGCGCGGGGACGACCCAGGCGTCGGCGCCGCGGCCGATCGAGGCCGCGACGCCCACGACCAGCAGCGCTGGATGCCCAGCTCCGTCGGGCGCCTGCACCCTGGCGCCCACGCCGAGGCCCATCGCGTCGGCCATGCGCCGTGAGAGCACAATCTCACCCGGCGCCCGCGCCCAGCGCCCGCTCTCGACGGTAAGGCGGTCGACGGGAGCGTCCGGCCGATCGCGTCCGACGATGGTAAACATCCCCAGGGCGCCCGGTCCCGCGCCGCCTTTGCCCCCCTGGCCCGTGGGCGTCGCGCCATCCGTACTGAACCTGGCGGACACCTCGGGCCAGGGGCCGGCCGCCGCCGTCACACCGTGGGCGGACGCCGTCGCCCCTAGTTGCGCCGCGCTGACCTGATCCGCCGCGAAGGTCAGGGTCAGGTGGGCGCCGTTGGCCGCGGCGAAGGCATGGTCATAGGGCGCGTCGGACTCCACGAGCAGACTCAACGCCAGCGTCGCGGCGCCGCTGGAGAGCAGAATGACGAGGGCGATAATCAGGCTTTGCAGCTTGCGGCGGCCGATATCCGCCGCGGTCTTGGTGAAGACGGCTTTCATCGCACGGCCTCCAATACGGCAAACCCAGGGGCCGCTGTGTCCGTAGCGACCGCGCCGTCGACGAGCGTGATAATGCGGCCGGCGCAGCGCTCGGCCAGACGCGGATCGTGCGTCACCAGGACGATGGTCTGGCCCGCGCCATTGAGGTCGTGGAACAGGTCAAGGACCTGCTCGCCGCTATGCGTATCGAGCGCGCCGGTCGGCTCGTCGGCCAGCAGCAGGGCGGGACGATTGACGAGGGCGCGGGCGATGGCCACGCGTTGGCGCTGGCCGCCGCTCAACCTGGCCGGATATTTGTCGGCCTGATCGGCGATCCCGAGCTGATCAAGCAACTCTCTAGCCCGCCGGTCGGCGTCACGGGCGGCCATGCCGGCAAGCTGTGCGGGAATAAGGACGTTGTCGCGCACGGTCAGGTTGTTGAGCAGGTTGAAGAACTGGAAGACGAGGCCGATCTTGCCGCGCCGGTAGCGCGCCAGCGCGGCCTCGGAGAGGCGCGTGATATCCTGGCCGTCGACCCTGATGGCGCCGTCGGTCGCGCGGTCGAGCCCCGCCACGAGGTTGAGCAGCGTCGACTTGCCGCTGCCCGAAGGTCCCATAATGGCGGTGACCTGACCGGTGGGGATGCGTAGCGACACGTTCTTCAGGGCCGGCGCGGCGCCGGCCGCGTCATATACTTTGGTCACGGCGGTAAGTTCGACGAGACTGTTCATTGCTCCTCCTTGCTAGGAAACGAGGGGTTCCCGCGACCGCTTACGTGCGGCCCTGGGAACAGCATAGGGGCGGCATGCCCTCTCCGTCGTCCACCGCCCGATGTATGCGCCGTACATCGCATGGACGATAATTGGGCCGCCGTCGGTTCGACGATGTAGTCCATATACATCTGCAGGATGATGTGCGGGCGCGGCGAATACGCTACGATACTCAATAAGTAGGCTGTAGACTAGGTGTGACGTATAGGGGGTAGGGGTATGGCGTCGATTGGGGCGGCCATGCGTCAGCGATACAGCGCGTCGCCACGCATTGTCGATGCGTTCCTGGCCCTTGCCCTGACCATCCTGCTGTTGGTCGAGGCCAGCGCCGAACCGTTTCGAGGACAGGCCCTCCGGCCGGCAGCGCTCCTGATGACGGCGCCGCTGATCTGGCGGCGCCGCTGGCCGCTACTCGTTTTCGTCGTGGTCATAATAGGGGCGGTCGCGGGGATCGCCGCCGTGCCGTTCGCCGGCCTCTGTGCGGTCATGGTCGCGGCGTACTCCACTGGCGCATACGATAGAAATCGACCCGTGTCGCTGGGCGTCATGGCGCTCACCGCAACGTTCATCGCGCTAATCGGTGGCGGCATGCCCGACATACCCCAGCCCACGGCGCCGTACCTAATCCTGCTCCCACTCTGGCTGGTCGGCGACGCCCTGCGCGCCTGGAGGCTGCGCGCCACCGCCTCCGAGGACAGGGCGACGCGCCTGGAGCGGGAGCGGGAACAGGCCATGCGGGCCGCAACTGCGGAGGAGCAGGCGCGCATCGCGCGCGAACTCCACGACGTGGTCGCGCACAGCGTGAGCGTTATGGTCGTGCAGGCCGGCGCCGCACGGCACGTCGTGCGAACATCCCCGGAGCAGGCGTACGAGGCCCTGCTCGCGGTCGAAACATGCGGACGCGAGGCCATGACCGAGTTGCGGCGTCTGCTCGGCGTGCTGAACCACGACGGCGACGACGATGGGGTCTCACTGGCGCCGCAGCCGGGCGTCACGCAACTACACTTTTTGGTACGGCGCGTGGGCGAGGCCGGACTGCCCGTTTCGCTGCGTGTGGAGGGGCAGCCCCGTCCGCTGCTCCCAAGCGTCGACCTCACGGTCTATCGCATTGTGCAGGAGGCGCTGACCAACGCGTTGAAATACGCGAATCTGGCCCACACGGAGGTCATCCTCGACTACCGCGACGCGGAGTTGAAGGTGGAGATACTCGACGAGGGACCTAGCCATGCCATGCGCGGCGGCAAGGTGGGCGAGGACGGCGAGGGCGGCCAGACGGTTGGACATGGGTTAGTTGGGATGCGCGAGCGCGTCGTCCTGTACGGCGGGACGCTGGAGGCCGGGCCGCGCCTCGAACGCGGCTACGCCGTGCGGGCGTGGCTGCCGCTACCCACCTGCGATTAAAGTCGCGGGCCAACGACATGTGGAGAGCGGGCGCATATGAGTGAGCGCATACTGCGGGTGGTGATCGCGGACGACCAGGCGCTGGTACGCGCTGGCTTCCGCATGATCCTGGACACACAGGACGACATCACGGTGGTGGGAGAGGCGTGCGACGGCGAGAAGGCGGTCGCGGCGTGGCGTCGCCTGCGCCCGGACGTCATTCTGATGGATGTGCGCATGCCTGAGATGGACGGGTTGGAGGCGACGCGCCGCATCATGGACGGCGGCGGAAACGCCTGCCGCGTCGTGATCCTGACGACCTTCAACCTCGACGAGTACGTCTACGCGGCGCTACGAGCCGGCGCCAGTGGTTTCCTGCTCAAAGACGTGTCGCCCGAGCAACTCATCGCCGCGGTGCGCTTGGTCGCGGCGGGCGACGCGTTGCTGGCGCCGTCGATCACCCGGCGGCTCGTCGAGCGGTTCGCGCGGCCGTCCGCGCCAACGGTGTCGCACCGCGCCCTGTCCACGCTGACAGCGCGGGAGTTGGAGGTGTTGAAGCTCATCGCGCGCGGGCTTAGCAACGCCGAGATCGCGGCGAAGCTATTCCTAAGCGAGGCGACGGTCAAGACACACGTCGCCCGCATCCTGCCCAAGCTCGGATGCCGCGACCGCGCGCAAGCGGTCGTGCTCGCCTATGAAACGGGGCTGGCGCAGCCGGGGAGTGGGTAGTGGGTACAGGCAGGAGGGGAGTGAGGAGTAGCGAGTAAAGATATCGAGAGGATTGTATAAGCAGTTGACTCACCCGTACATATGGCGTACAATAAATGCATGCGTGATAGTGTAAGAGGATAGCATATGAACAACCCTGACAAAGCATTAAAACGGGACCGATTAGAGGCCCGTGTCAGCCCCGAGCAGAAATCGCTTTTTCAGCGTGCAGCCACGCTTCGCGGGCAAACGCTATCTGACTACGTGGTGAACATCGTGCAACAGGACGCGGAGGAAACAATCCACAAGCACGAAATCATAACGTTGTCCGCGCGCGACAGCCGTATCTTCGTCGATGCCCTGCTCAACCCCAGGGGACCAAACGACACGCTACGAGCGGCTTTTGAAGACTACAAAGAGTTTACGGGTCAATAGGCGGGGTGCAAACGGAGTATGTCTTCGAGCGATTGGGCGCAACCCATGATCGGGCCAATTTCTCCTGCGCCGTACCCTCTCTGGAGAGCTACCTCAAACGACAGGCGCGGCAGGAGCAGGACAAACGTGTCGCTGCTGTCTTCGTCCTGACCGATAACGCCACACACACCGCGATCCTCGGCTACTACACCCTCAGCGCGACGGCCATCGCCTATACTGACCTACCGCTGGACACCACGCGCAAGCTCCCCAGGTACCCCTATCAGCCTGCTATCCTCATCGGGCGATTAGCGGTCGATACACGTTTTAGCGGTCAGGGCTATGGACGTCGTCTATTGGTGGACGCGTTACGCCGCGGCTACCAGACCGAACTCGGCGCCATCGCGGTTGTCGTGGACGCGATTGACGAAGCGGCACAGCGCTTCTACGAGCGCTTCGGCTTCACGTTGTTGCCGGACCAGGGTAATCGACTCTTCTTGCCGATGGGGGACATCGCACGGCTCTAACGCTAAGGACTCGTTAAACAATAACTTCCCGGTTTGGGACAGGCGTGGCGGGGACACACGGGGTGCCTAAACGGGGTTGGATGGTGTAGTTCCAGGAGGGGCAGACGTCATGGACCGTGAGGTTGAG
>JAABUL010002460.1_pt1 | contig 30641 bp, 27 predicted proteins | sample 5559151 | NCBI WGS metagenome assembly JAABUL01 (sample SAMN10711876, study PRJNA513368) | rock metagenome | isolation source: Antarctica rocks | place: Antarctica: Victoria Land, Pudding Butte sud
ACGAGTGGCTCGACAAGCTGCCATTGGGCGTCGGTCAGGTCGGTTGAGTAGGCTTTTCGGGGGCAGGGTGACTGTTCCATGCCCATATTTTCGGAAGAAAGCCAAACTTTCTATACAGTTTCTAAGAGCCGCGCCGGATTGCCCCGCCCTCGCGCATGCGGGTATACTTCCCCTGAAGCACCCTAAAATAAGCCCTTGAGATAGGAGACGCGCCCCATGGCCCACCAAACGCCCCCCCAAGACGACCCAATCACCGACCTGCCCGACCCTGAAGACGAGCCTGCCGATACTGACGCTGCCATTGACAGCAACCCTGCCAGCACCGACGTTGCCCTTGACAGCGACCCTGCCGATACCGACACTAACATTGACAGCAGCACCGCCGCTCCCGCGCTGAACCGGGCCGAACGCCGCGCCCAAGCCAAAGGCAGGCAAACCTCCTCCGGCGCAGGCGGTCAAGCGGGCGGCCCCGGCTCCGCGCCCCGCGCCCCCGGCGCGCGCGGCGGAGGCCATGTCGGGCCGGTGCGCTTCCCCCGCACCGGCCACAAATAACAGCACCGCCCGCCGCATTCCGGCGGCGGGCTGACCCCGCTGCCCCGCTTCCCGCGCCGCCAAGCTTCCCCCCCCGCCGAGGATTAACCCATGCCCATCCGTCCCGCACTCCTGCCCGCCTGCCTTGCGCTCGCCCTCGTCCCGCTCGCGGGCCATGCGCAAAGCCCCCCGTCGCCCATGCCGCCGCCGACCACCGCGCCCGCCGCGCTGCCTGCACCGCTGATCGACCCCGCCGCCCGCGACCTGTTCACCCAGATGATCGCCGCGCAGAAAGCGCTGCGCTCATACGTGCTCGCCATAGACACGCAAGACCAGACCGGCGCATCTGTCCTGCCGCGCTCGCAGGGGCACAGCCGCATCGCATTCGCCGCGCCCGCCCTTGCCACGGTCACGCTCGCCCAGCAAAACAAGGTGCTGGGCCAGCTTTACAGTGACGGCAGAATATTCACCCGCGTAGACACCCGGCACAAAGCCTACCGGCAGGACACGCTGCCCGCCGCCGATGCCGCCCGCATCGTCAGCACGGAGATAGGCGGCCTGGGCATGCTGCCGCACTCCTACGCCGACCCCAACGGCCTGCTGGGCCTGCTGACAGCGCCGGGCCTAGTCGCTGTCGCGCGCGGCACAGCCGCCGGCCCGGTCGCCGGCATGCCCGTAGACAGCATCGTCGCCCGCCTGATCGGCAGCGACACCGCCGAAGGCACGTTCACCTTCGTGATGGGAAAAAGCGATCACCTCTTGCGCCAGGTCATCGTGCACGAAGCATTCCCCAAAAGCGCCTCCGGCCCCGCCCGCGACCTCACCCACACAGAGACAGTCACCATGCTTCAGGTCAACCCATCCCTGCCCGCCTCCACATTCGCCTACAAGCCGGGCCCGGGCTTCAAGAAAACAAGTTCTCCCCGCTAGACAAAGAACCCCCCTTCGGGCTTGGAACTCCCTCTCCCTCAAGGGAGGGAGTCCCAAGCGCAAAAGGAGGGTGTCTCGGCTCCTACAGCTCCGGCACAATGCGCCCGGCAATCTCCGGCTCACGCGCCAGCAGCCATGCCTCGGCCTGCCCCAGCAGCACTCGGTACAGCACAAGCGCATACGCCAAAGCCAGTGGCAGAGACAGCGCGTACCACGCAGGCGCAATCCCAAAACGCCCCGGCAGCAGCACCGCCGCCACGCACGGCAGCACCGCCACAAACGCCCCCAGGTAAGCCGCTAAATACAGAAACAGATACCCGCAGCCTTCGCCCATGCCGCCGCTCGCCGCTGCCATCCCGCCCCGCGACCAGCGCTGCCCCCGCACCAGCACGCGGTGCGGCAGGCGAATAGACACCAGGTTCCCCACCGCCAGCAGCACCGGGGCCGCCAGCAGCGCCAGGGCAAACGCGGCAGGCAGCGTATGCCACTCATGGGTCAGCGCGGCGGCCAGCGACAGCCCCACGGCGGCCACCAGCACCAGCACCGCCCCATGTGCCATGTTCTTGCCCAGCAGCATATCCCGGCGGCGCGTGGGGAACGAAAACAGCACCGTGACTGCCGCCCCCTCCGCGCCGAAGATGTTAAACAATAACGGCAGCAGCGCCAGCAGCAATGTCCCCGCCACCCCAAACAGCAGCCACTCGCCCAGAAAGCCCATGCGCCCGCCAGTGTCACCGCGCCCGCCGAGGGGCAGCAGGAACGGCAGGCCGATAGCCGCCAGCGTGTACAAGACATTCACTGCCATCGCCTTGTACTGCGGCTCGCGCTGCAAGTACACCCATTCTTTGCCCATCATCGCCAGCGCGGCGGGAGGCAGCCGGCGTGCCAGCGGGGAGACGCGGACACTCGGCTGCGTCAGCGCGGGCAGGGGAGCGAGGCTTGCAGGCGCGCGCTGAGGAATACCCGGCCCGGCATCCCCCAGGTACAGCGCCTGCAGGAGATGTGCCGCCACTGCCAGCGTTGCCAGTGTCGCCAGGGCAAGCAGGCCCAGTTGCAGCAGGGCATCCGGCCAGTCGCCGCCGGAGGCCGAGGCCAGCCCCGCTGCCGCCCAGCCGGGTGGCAGCCTGCCTGCCGCCTGCCACAGGGGAGCGTCCAGCCACCTCTCCAGGGAGAACGAGCGAAGCTGGGCAATAAACACCCGCTGCCCCACATAGTACGCCATGCCGAGCAATGGAAACAGCACGATCGTGATGTCCCGGAAGCGCCGCGAGCGCAGGAAGCCGATGAGCGCAAGCGTGATGGCCTGCCCCAGCGCCAGGGTGTGCAGCAGAAACAAAGCCAGCAGCAAAGTGCCGACGACCCACGCCCCCGGCGAAGGCGAGAACAGCGCCAGCACGATGATCAGCGTGGGCAATGCCAGCAAGACAGGCAGATCAATCAGGCTGCCCAGCACGCTGCCGAAGAATATCTGCCGGAATGTCAGCGGATACACAAACAGGCGCGTCAGGTCAAAGGCCTCGTTGAGCGGGAAGCCAAGCAAAGGCGTGATAATCCAAAGGGCATAGATAACCGCCAGCGCATCGCGGGCAACAGGAGCGGCGAGAGCGGGAAAGCGCGTGGCGAGAAACCAGAGGCCCCACGCCGCGCCGCCGCTGAGGGGAACAAAGGCCAGCAGCAGCACAAGTGTGCCTAGCACCTTCATGCGGTTCTGGCGGTAGCCGCGCCAGGTCAATGTCCACTTCAGCCAGAGCAAAAGGCGCAGGGGGGAAACGGCAGTCATGGGCGGTCACTGGGAACGGCAAAGGGGTTGGACGGCGGCGGCAGGCTTTGGCCTGCTGGTTGGAACACGTCGCCGTCGGGGTGGCCGGTGACCAGGTGCACGAAGATGTCCTCCAAGCTTTGGTCGTGGGTGCCGGCGCGCAGGTCGTCCATTGTGCCCTCGCCGACAATGCGGCCTCGGGCGATAATGGCGACGCGGGTGCAGAGCTTTTCCACCACTTCCAGCACGTGCGAGGAGAAGAAGACGGTCGTGCCCTGCTGGGTCATGCTTTGGAGCACATCGCGTATCTTGCGGGACGACAGGGCGTCTATGCCGTTGAACGGCTCGTCTAAAAACAGCACGCGCGGCTGGTGGATCATGGCCCCTGCGAGGGCGACTTTCTTCTTCATGCCCATGCTAAAGTCAACGATGAGCTTGCTGCCGGTGTCGGCTAGCTCCATGATGTCCAGCAGGGAGTTGACGCGAAGACGCGCGTCCGCTGTGGGCAGGCCATACATTTGGGCGGCGAACAGCAGGAACTCGGACGCGGTCAGGCGCTCGTAGAGGTTGAGGTCTTCGGGCAGGACGCCCAGCACGCGCTTGACGCCTAAAGCATCGGTGGATAAATCGTGCCCGGCAATCACGACCTGGCCGGAGGTGGGGCGCAGCAGGCCGGTCAGCATCTTGATGGTGGTGCTTTTGCCTGCGCCGTTGGGGCCGAGGAAGCCGTAGAACTCGCCCGCGCCGACATGCAGGTCGATGTGGTCTACGGCGATGATGTCGCCGGTCTTCTTGCTGCCTTTGTAGGTCTTGGTCAGGCCGTGTGCGCTGATGCTGTCCATTGGCCTATTATTCGCGAAGCGGGGGGGAAAGTCCTGCGTTGGGAGCGCGACGCCCTAGTGGTCGTCGCTTTCGTCCTGGGGCCGCTTCTTTTCGTGGCGCAGGCCGGCAAACAGCAGGCTCAGCACAATGACGATGGAAATGGTGGAAACGAGCAGGGCGGCATGCCCTTGTATCTGGTCCATGATTAAGTGTTCCTTTCGGCGAGAAGCGTGGCCCAGTGGGCCGGGGGAATGTCCCCCACGGTGTAGAAGGAGCCGGTGACGCAGATTAAATCATCGGGCTGGGCGTCTGTTAAAGCGTGGCGGGCGGCATCGGTGGCATTGGGAATGATCTGCACATTGCACATGCCGGAGGCGCGGGCGGCGTCGGCGACTTCACTGGCGGGGCGCGGCTGGAAGCTGGGTTCGGTGGCAATGAACCGCGCGGGATGCAGGGAGGCCAGCGGCGCGAGGAAGGGGCGCGGGTCGTGGTTGCGCTTCAGGCCGACGATGAGTATCAGGCGGCGCGTGCCCGCGCTGAACTCTGTGCGCAGGGCTTCGGCGAGGGCTTCGGCGGCCATCTCGTTGTGCGCGCCGTCTACGACCACGGTGGGGTGGGCGCTGATGGTTTCTAGTCTGCCGGGCAGGTAGGCGCAGGCGAGGCCCGTGCGCACGGCGTCGTCGGGGAGGGTTGGCGCGTCGGCATGGCTTATGGCGTCTAATGCGGCGACGGCGACGGCGGCATTGGCCTCTTGGAACGCCCCGCGCAGGCGCAGGCGCACATGGGTGATGGTGCGCCGGGGCGTGGAGAGTGTCACTGTGCCGTCGGTGTGAGAGAGAACGCGGGCGGGTGGGAGCAGCGCGGCATGGTTGTCGTGGCAGACCTGAGCAATGACTTCGTAGGCGTCTGTGCCCAGAGGAACGCCGGTGACGCAGGGGACAGTTGGCTTGATGATGCCTGCCTTTTCCCGCGCGATTTCGGGCAGCGTGTGCCCTAAAAGCTCCATGTGGTCGAAGCCGATGCTGGTGATGGCGGTCACCAATGGCCGGGACACGACATTGGTGGCATCCAGCCGTCCGCCGAGGCCGACTTCCAGCACGGCGTAGTCTACGGCTTGCTCGGCGAACCAGCAGAGGCCGACGGCGGTTTTAAGCTCAAACTCGGTGGTGGGGCCGAGGTCGGTTTGTTCCAGGGCGTCGATGTGGGGCTGGATGGTGGTCACCCATCGGGCGAAGTCGGCTTGGGGAATGGGGGCGGCGTTGATTTGGATACGCTCGCGGACATCGTACACGTAGGGCGAAAGATAGTGGCCTGTTTTGTACCCGGCGGCTTGCAGAATGGCGGCGGCCATGGCGACGGTGGAGCCTTTGCCTTTGGTGCCTGCGACATGGACGACGCGCAGGGTTTTGTGGGGGCTGCCGAGGCGTTCCAGCAAGGCTTCCATGCGGGCGTTGCCGAGTTTGACGCCGAGCCGCAGTCGTCCGTGCATGTACGCGAGTGCTTCGGGGTAATCCATTGCGGCTATTATACCTGGCAATGGCAAGGGGGTGAAGAAATCTTCCGCGTCCCAATCCTGAGGAGCCGGATAAAGACGGGCGAGCCACAAGTGGGACTGCTGTGCAGCACGGGGCCGCAGCAGTACCTGAACACGGGGTTGAAACCCCGTGCTGCCGTTACGAAACCCGCCTGCGCGGGTTAAGAAGGGTTGTTCTTAACCCGTGAATGCGGGACAGAGGAGACCTGCTTTTGGCTGGTATCCCGCTGGTATCCCGCTGGTATCCCGCTGGTATCCCGCTGGTATCCCGCTGGGGCGCGGCTGTAGTGCGGCTGTAGTGCGGCTGTATTAAAACAGGGTGTTTTTGTATGCGTTCTGTATTGCGGCTTATATAGGGGTTATATAGGGGTTATATAGGGGTTATATAGGGGTTATATAGGGGTTATATAGGGGTTATATAGGGGTTATATAGGGGTTATATACGGCTGTATTGCGGGGAGCATTGCGCGGGGGCTTTTCATGGGTTCTTCATAAGTGGCGGGTAGGCTGGTTTTATAAGATTATGCGTATACTTCTTGTGGAAGATGAAGCCCCGATTGCCGAAGTGGTGAAGCAGGGCTTGGAGCAGGCGGGGTACGATGTGGACATCGCGCCGGATGGCCGCGCCGCGCTTGTCTGCGTGGCGCAGAAACGCTATTCGCTGCTGATTTTAGACGTGATGCTGCCCTTCTTGGATGGCTGGGGCGTGTGCCGCGCGCTGCGCGAGGCCCGCAACCCGACGCCTATTCTGATGCTGACTGCCCGCGACAGCGTTCAAGACCGCGTGCGGGGCCTGGAGATGGGGGCGGATGATTATCTGCCCAAGCCGTTTGATTTTACCGAGCTGCTGGCGCGGGTGCGTGCATTGCTGCGTCGTGAGCGCATTCACAAGGCCGCGGTGATTCAGGTGGGCGACCTGGAAGTGGATACCACGCAGCGTCTGGCGCGGCGGGGCGGCCAGGAGATTGCGCTGACGCCGCGCGAGTATGCTTTGCTGGAAGCGCTGGCGGGGCATGAGGGGCAAGTCTTGACGCGCGAAGTCATTCTGGAGCGGGTGTGGCTGGATGAGGAGAGTTTGTCCAACACGGTGGACGTGTATGTGGGGCTGTTGCGCCGCAAGATTGACGCGGGGCACGATGTGAAGCTGATCCAGACGGTGCATGGGGTCGGCTATGTTCTGCGCGGCCCGGCGCTCAAAGAGGAGACTTCGTGACGCGGTTTGCGCTGCCGCCGCCCGGCTCTGTCCGGCGGCGTTTGACTGTGTGGAATGTGGGCGTGCTGGCGTGCGTGCTGCTGGTTCTGGGGGCGGTCTTTCGCTATCGGCTTCAGGCCGACAGCATTGCCGCAATGGACCGGCATTTGAGCGGCGTGGCGCGCGAGATTGCGCAGCGTCTGCCTGCCCAGGGGCCGCCGTATGCGCCGGGGCCGCACGGCTGGCCTTTGGGGCCGCCTTTGTTTGCCCCGCATGGCTCCGCGCCTCCGACCCGGCATGCCCTTGCCCCACGGGGCGCGAACGCCGGGGCGTCTCAGGACAATGCGCCGGGCGGGCTGCGCCGCTATCGTCCACGCGTACTGGGTACGCAGGGCCGTTCGCTGTTTCCCAATGATACCAACCCGGCGTGGAGCCTTGCCTCTTACCAGCGTGCCTTGCGGGGCGAGGAAAGCGCCGTCTTCGCGACCGATGCGGGCGAGCCGATCCGCGTGTATTCCCTGCCTTTGCGCCGGGGGGGGCGGATTTATGGCGTTGTGCAGACCGCAAACTCTTTGGCCCCTCTGCGGGCCGCCGTGGGGCAGATGACGCGCACCCTGCTGACATTGATCCCGCTGGCTTTGCTCGTGACTGCGTTTGGCGGGGCGTTTTTGACAGGCCGCGCCCTGCGTCCCGTGCGCGAGATCACGGAGGCCGCCGAGCAGATGGAAGCCTCCAGCCTGGCAGGACGACTGCCGGTCACGGGGACGGACGAGTTTTCGCACCTGGCCGCGACGTTCAACGCCATGCTGGCGCGCCTAGAGGGGGCGTTTGGGCAACTGGATTTCGCCTTGCAGCAGCAGAAGCGGTTCGCCGCTGATGCCTCGCACGAGCTGCGCACGCCCCTGACTATTATCAAAGCCAACACAAGCCTGGCTTTGAGCGGCGAGCGCACGCCTGCGCAGTACCGTCAGGCGCTGGCCGCTTCGGACAAGGCCGCCGATCGCATGACCCGCATCGTGCAGGACTTGCTGCTGCTGGCCCGCTCGGATGCGGGCCAGTGGCAGCCCGCGCTCGCCCCGGTCGCTTTGGGCGACATTCTCACAGCCGCAGCCGAGCCTCTGCGCACCGGCAATGGGCCGCCCATCACTCTCGCGCCGGGCAGCTTCTGTGTTCTCGGGGATGCCGACTCGCTGACGCGCCTGTTCGGCAACCTTCTGGAGAATGCCGCCCGCCATACGCCCTGCGAGGGCCATATCGTTGTCACTGCCTCTTGCCGCAACAGCATCGTCACTGTGTCCGTCACCGACAGCGGCGAGGGCATCCCGCCCGAACATCTCCCCCATGTCACCGAACGCTTTTACCGTGTTGATGCCGCCCGTGCCCGCGCCGATGGCGGCACCGGCCTCGGCCTCGCCATCTGCCGGAGCATTGCCGAGGCGCATGGCGGCGCGCTGTCTTTGCAAAGCGAGCCGGGTCGGGGCACGGTTGTATCCGTCACCCTGCCTGCTGCCGCCGCGCCCGCTGCGTAGTCCGTTCCCGACTACGGCCCGACACGTTCCCGACACGTTCCCGACACGTTCCCGACACGTTCCCGACATCTGTCCGTGTCCTCTGCACACCCGCTGCATTGGCGTTGTTTCAACGTTCCTCTTGCGTATCCAGCGCATGCCGACGACGGAACAAATCGCTCCGTCGTTGGTCTGCGCTAACTACCCCAAAGCAAACCCGAAGAAAACACCCCGCGTCAACACCCATTCCAAACCGCTTTCATCTTTTCTTCACGTAATTAGCGTATCATAACGGCAGAGGAACTTTGCTCTTGAAACGTTTCGGCTTTATCGGTATTCTCATCGCGCTCGCCGTGGTCGGCGCGGTACTTTACGGGGCGCACCAGCGGGCGGCCAGCGCCGCGCAGCAGACGCAGTACGTGCTCGCAGCCGTCGGCGAAGGCGCGGTGCGCAAGACAGTCTCCGCGACAGGCACGTTGCAGCCCTGGTCTACGGTGGATGTCAAGTCCAAAGCGGGCGGCACCGTCAACGTTTTGGCGGTGGATGTCGGGTCGGTCGTTAAGAAAAACCAGGTGCTCGCGCGCATTGACCCGTCGGATACGCTGCTTGCCGTCAACACTGCCCAAGCGGGCATTGACGGCGCACGGGCGCACACCGCGCAAAGCCGGGCGCAGTATGATTTGCAGGTCGCGCAAAGCGGCATCGCCATCGCCAACGCCCAGGCAGCCTTGCAGGCGGCGCAGGCCAGCCGCGCATCCGCCGCCGCCCAAGTCGCGTCCGCCTCCGGCCAGGCCACCGCGCAGCCCGCCCAAACCCAGGCCGCCATCGGACAAGCCGTCGCCAATTACAACGCCGCCGTGCAGGACAGAGCCGCCCTCAATTCCACCAACCCGCAGGAACAGGCCACCGCTCAGGCCGCCTACGATCAAGCTGTCGCCAACCAAAAGAACGCCCAGGCCGGCTTGACCCGCCAGACTTCTTTGGTGCAAAAAGGCTACGTTGCCCAGCAGGACGTGGACACCGCCCAAGCGACCTACGATGTCAATGCCGCCCAAACCAAGTCGGCCGCCGAAAAGCTGCGCACTATCGCCGCCCAGCAGCAGTCTGCCGTGTCCGCCGCCGATGCCAAAGTTGCCCAGGCCCGCGCCGCCGTCGCCAGCGCCCGCGCGGGCCGCGTAGACATCGGCACGCGCAAGGCGGCGGCGCGTCAGGCCCTTGCCGCGCTTGCCCAGTCCAATGCGCAGGTGCAGCAGGCGCAGGCCGCGCTTGACCAGGCCCGCGCCAACATCGCAAACAACAGCATTCAGCGGGACAATATCGCGTTCAATAATGCCCAGGTGCAGTCCAACCAGGCGTCGCTCACCAATGCCACCAAGACATTGTCGCAAACCGTCGTCCGCGCGCCGCGCGACGGCATCGTGCTTGCCCGCAGCGTCACCCAGGGAACCATCATCACGTCGGCTATCTCCAGCGTCGCCACCGGCACGACCATCGTGACCATCGGCGACATCAGCCGCATGTATGTCCAGGCCACGGTGGATGAAACCGACCTCGCCAGCATCAGCCAGGGCCAAACCGTAGAAGCCGACTTTGAAGCGTACCCCGGCATCCCGTTTGACGGCAAAGTGATCTTGATAGAGCCGCAGGCCGTGATTAATCAGAACGTCACGCAGTATAATGTCCGCGTGGAGATAGACAACTCGTCGCCCACCTTCAGGCTGCTCAAGCCGGGCATGAATGCCACGTGCCAATTCATCGTAGACAGCAAAGACAGCGTGGTCAATGTCCCCAACGACGCCATTCAGCAGAGCGACAGCGGCGGCAGCTACGTGCAAGTGGCGACCGGCGGCCACGCCCCGCCGCCCGACCCTGTCAGCAGCGCCCCCGCCGGTGCATTGATTGACGTCCATGTCACCCGCCGCCCCGTCAAGACCGGCGTAGAAGGCGACGACACCACCGAGATACTCAGCGGCCTGAAGCCCGGCGAAAAGATCGTCACGCAGACGATCGAGCCTGCCCCGCCCACGCCCGCTGGGGGCGCCGCAAGCAGTCCGTTTGGCGGGGGAAATAATCGCCCCGGCGGGGGTGGGGGCGGTGGACGCGGGCGGTAAGGGGTACTTGGGACTACCTTCCCCGCAGTGAAAAGAAGCACAACCAATGGCTAACAATGTCACGCTCACGCGGCCCGAAACCAAAGCCGACGCCGCCATAAAAGACACCCCGTCCGAGTCCCTCCTGGACTGGACAGACATGGGCCTAGTCAACCTGACGATGGCCCTGCGCGGCCTGACCGCCAACAAGCTGCGCGCCCTGCTCACCATGCTTGGCGTCATCATCGGCGTCGGCGCGGTCATTGTCGCGGTGGCGATTGGACAAGGCTCGCGGGCCGCCGTCGCCGCCAGCCTCCAGCAGCTCGGCACCAACGTGCTCACTGTGTTTCCCGGCCAGCAGCGCAGCGGCGGGGTGGCGCAGGGCAGCGGGTCGGTTATCAGCCTGAAGATGGCCGATGCCAACGCCATCCTCAAAGGCAGCCCCGATGTTGTCCACGTCTCCCCGCAGGTCAACAAGAACGCCCAGGTCAAATACAGCGACAAGAACACCAATACCACAGTCACGGGCACGGGCGAGTTCTATCCGCTCATCAGCAACCACCCCATCCAAAGCGGACGCTACTTCGGCCCTGACGACATCAAAAGCCTGCGCCGCGTCGCCGTCTTAGGCTCCACGGCAGCCTCCGACCTCTTCGGGCAGCAGTCTCCCGTCGGCAAGACCATCCAGGTTGCCGGCCAAAGCTTCCAGGTGATTGGCCTGCTGCGCTCCAAAGGCGGGCAGGGCTTCCGCAACCCCGATGACGGCGTGTACGTGCCGGTCACCACCGCCATGCGCCGTCTGTTTGGCCTGCGCAATGTGCAGACAATCACCGCGCAGGCCCGTTCGCAGGCCGTGATGACCCGCGCCCAAGATGAAATAGACGCCGTCATGCGCCGCCAGCACCACATCGCAAGTGACGGCGACCCGGACTACCGCATCTTCAACCAAAACGACCTGATGGAAGCGCAGAACGCACAGCAAGACACGTTCTCGTCGCTGATTACCTATCTCGCCGTCGTCAGCTTGATTGTGGGCGGCATTGGGATTATGAACATCATGCTGGTGTCAGTGACAGAGCGCACCCGCGAGATCGGCGTCCGCAAAGCCATCGGAGCCAAGCGCAAGGATATTCTCACCCAGTTTCTGCTGGAAGCGTTGCTGCTGTCGCTGGCCGGCGGGCTGCTTGGCGTCGCGGCAGGCGTCGGCGGCGCGGAGCTTGTGCAGGCACAAAACGGCTGGACAGTCGTGCTTGCCCCGCAGACTATTTTGCTGGCCTTCAGCTTCAGCGCGTTCGTCGGCATCTTCTTTGGCTTCTACCCCGCGTTCAAAGCCTCCCGCCTGAACCCGATTGAAGCCTTGCGTTACGAATAGCACACCCATTATCACACCCATTCAAGGAGCAGCGATGAAACACACATGGATCACTACAGCGGCTTTGCTGGCCGCATTTGCCGTCCCCGCATTCGCGCAGGGGCCGGGGCCGGGCGGCTTTTCCCCGCCGCCGGAAATGATGGCGAAGATCAATGCATGGAAACAATGGCGCGGCACGCACAAGCACGTAGAGACGTTGCAGCAGACCCTGCGCGGCCTGACCGCCGTGGAGCAGGACCCCAAAACCCAGATGACAAAGCCCCAGGCACGCGCCGCCCTGTCTGTGCTGAAAACATGGGGCAGCAAGCCCAGTATCACCGATGCGCAGGCCTTAGTCATTAATAAAAAGCTCACCGATAATCTTACGCTGCCCCAATTGCAGAAGTACGCCGCCGCCACGGCCCGGCGCGGCGGACACGGGGGTGGGGGCGGTTTCGGGGGCGGCGGGCGTCAGGGCGGTGGTGGAGGCGGCGGACGCCCCGGCTTCGGCGGTGGACGCCTCGGCTTCGGCGGTGGACGCGGCGGCTTCAACCCGGCCTTGTTCCCCGCGCCCCACGACTACAACCCGCTGAACCCCAGCACCATTCCGTTTGAGCGCATGCGCCCTCGCGTTCAGGAGCAGCTCAAAGAACTCACCGTTGCCCTAACCGCCGCCGCGCGTTAGCCGGCAGAAAGACAGCCCATGCCGCCCAAGCCATTAATAGAAGTCCACAATCTGGTTAAGACCTATGTCATGGAAAACGAGGAAGTGCATGCCCTGCGCCGCGTGACGCTGAGCATCGGGCAGGGGGAGTTTGTGGCCGTGATGGGGCCGTCGGGGTCGGGCAAGTCCACGTTTATGAACCTGGTCGGCTGCCTGGACAAGCCGACCAGCGGCACGTATGCCCTGGACGGGATTGATGTCAGCAGCCTCAATGACGACCAATTGGCCGACATCCGCAGCCGCAAGATTGGGTTTGTGTTTCAGACATTCAATCTGCTGGCCCGCACCTCGGCATTGCAGAACGTGGAGCTGCCCCTGTTCTACACGCGTACCCGGGGCCGGGAGCAGATCGCCCGCAATGCCCTGCGCGCCGTCGGCCTGGAAGGACGCATGGGGCACACGCCCGCCCAGCTTTCCGGCGGGCAGCAGCAGCGCGTCGCCATCGCCCGCGCCCTGGTCAACGACCCGCCCGTGATGATGGCCGACGAACCCACCGGCGCATTGGACACCCGCACGGGTGAAGAGATCATGGCGATCTTCCAGCACTTAAACCGCCAGGGCAAAACGGTTGTCCTGGTCACCCACGAGCCGGATATTGCCCAGCATGCCGGACGCATCATTCGCTTCAAGGACGGCCACATGGTCAGCGACGAAGTGGTCGCGCAGCCTCTCCAGGCCGACGAAGTTCTGGCCCAGATGCCCGCCTCCGACGACGAAGACGACCTGCCGATCCTTCCCACCCTTGCCGCCGCCGAGTAAACCACCGCCTATGACACGCTTTCCGCTTTTCGCGCCTTTCGCCGCCCTGCTCGGCCTGACATTGGCCCTGCCCGCATCTGCCCAGGTCGCCCCGCCCGCGCCGACTTCCCTGCCTACGCCCCTGACACTCGCGCAGGCCGTTGCCATTGCTCTTGCGCACCAGCCGCAGCAGTACAGCGCCCGCGCCCAGACCAGCCAGGCGCTCGGCCAGCGGCAGCAGGCGCGCGCCCAGTACTTTCCCGTCTTCACGCCCTCCTATCAGTACCAGAACAACAAGCGCAACTTGTACGGACTGAACACCGGCACGGGCACGACGACCACCACAACCACTGGCGGCACCACCACCGGGCCGACCCCCGGCCCCACGCCAATACCCGGCGGGACAGGCAGCGGCGGCACCACGACCACCGGCCCAACATCCCCCACTTCGCCCATCTCCGGCACGGGCACGACCACCTCGGGAACCACCGTCACTACGGGCGGCGCGGCCAACGAAGTCAGCATTGTGCGCGGCGGCGGGCTTTCGCTCAGCCTCACCCAAACATTGATAGACAATGGCGCGCGCGAGGCGGTCAATGCCGAGGCCCGCCGCGCCGTGGATGCCGCCACCCTGGGCGAGACAGACACGCGCCAGGCGACAATACTCGCCGTCACGCAGGACTTCTATCAGCTCTTGCTTGCGCAGGACTTGGTGCTCGTGGCGCAGGCGCAGGTCGCCCGCTACCAGCAGACGGCGGCTGTGACCCAGGCCCAGATACAAGCGGGCACAGTCGCGGGCAAAGAGCTTTATCAGGCGCAGGCCGACCTTGCCAATGCCCAGGTCACTCTGCTGCAAGATCGCAACCAGGTGGCGACCGCCTCCGCCGCCCTCAAGAACGTCCTGGGGGTGGAGTCCGATGCCCCCGTGCAGCCCGCAGGCCTGGCCGCCCCCGGTCAACTGCCGCCTCTGCCCGCCAATGTCGCCGCCGCCTCGCTGGATGCCTCTTTGCAGACCGCCTATGCCGACCGTCCCGACCTGCTCCGCCGGCAGGCCTTTGTGCAAAGCGATCTGTCCGCCCTGCGCGCCGCCCAAAAGCGGGCGGGTTTGTCGATCAGCGCCGATTACGTGCTGGACTACCAGGCCACCAATGATGTCGGCACGCGCGGCACGAACTCGCAGTTTTTGGTCACAGGCTCCTACCCTCTGTTTGACGCGGGCAGCGCGCGCGGGGCGGTTCGCATCGCGCAGGGACAGGTGGATGTGTCGCGCAACGCTCTGCTATCCACCCGCCAGCAGGTGCGCCTGGATGTGGAGCAGGCCCTGGCGACCCGCAATGAAAGCCTTGCCGCCACCCGCCTGGCCCAGGCTGCCGTCACCGCCGCCCAGGTCAACTACGATGCCGCCATTGAGTCCCGACGCGCCGGGGTGGGCACGGTGCTGGACATCACCACCGCCCAGGCCACGCTGACCCAGGCGCAGAACCAGTACGTGTCCGCTGTGTATAACTTTTACATTGCCGATGCGCAGCTGCTGCGCGCCGTGGGCCGCAACGATCTTGGCATTCGTGTTCCCTGATATTTGCCGCCTCTGCCGCTGCCTGTGTGGAAACTCCGAAGCTGATCTGCGCAGCGGGGAGGCATTCTTGCTATGAACCAGCACAGCCGGCCGCCGCGAACTGGCCTTGCTGGAAACAACTGTCATGCCAACGCGCCAGGGCGATGCCGCGCTCCCGGCGGGCCGCGCTGAGGCTGCAAACCCCGAAGTCGCTTCCTGCGGCCTGTGGTCTTCTGCCCGTGAGGGCACGGTCTTATCTTTGCCGGGGGGCGTTTGCCCCCGGCATTCCGCGTTTTATCCCCTCCCAAGCGGATGGTGGGAGCAAAAACCAAAACAGCCCGGATGTTTGTTGAAACATCCGGGCTGTTTTGGTGTCTGTTGGCATAAGTTATGCACAGTATGGCGGAGAGGGTGGGATTCGAACCCACGGGAGAGTTGCCCCTCCGACTGTTTTCAAGACAGTTCCGTTATGACCACTCCGGCACCTCTCCCGACGCCAGATTTTATTGCCACGCGTTATTATACGCGGGAATGGAAAGCGTGTCAATCGGGAGTGTTTCATTTCGCTTGGTTTTGGCATGCCTGTTTCCCCTGGAATGATGCTGCTCCCACAGCCTCGCAAACGCGCTGCTGCGGCGTGGTGAGCGTGTGGCAAGCGCGTACCAACGACGGAAGAAACTGTTCCGTCGTTGGTAAGCCGTGGAAACGCAGAAGAACTGCCTAAAGGACGCCGTCGCGATACCGAGGAAGACCGAGCGAAACCGAATACTCCCTGTTAATCGCGCCGCTTGCTTGGTCAGCAAAAAAATGGTACAATTGACAGGGTGACAGAGGATACTCGCTTGGGTACATTATTTCACCTGTCTCAAAAAGCGCACACCCATTTTTATTATTGTTGATTTTACCTTTGCTATGCCGTCAAGGAGGCATTCTCTAATGAACACACTGAACTTGCATCTCCGCAGCCGAAGCACATTTTCGGCAGCGCTGTGCTTGATGATGGGCTTTGGCATGCTGCATGCCCCGGCCGGCGCGTCGGGAAAGACAGCCGTAGCTTACGCGCCGGGCGTTTCCCTGGTGCCGGAAGTGCTGCTGCCGGATGGAGTGACCCCGCGCATGTACAACACGACCAAAGGGCTGTCGCTCTGGACAAACACGCTCCCGGTCGTGCAGGGGGACAAAGTCAAGCTGAACGTGTTTGCAGCCACGGGCGGCGCGGAATTAAAGGAAATTATTGTCCGCGTGGATAATACCAAGATTGCCGACATTGCCGCCGCGCCGTGGAAAACAACGCTGGACACCGCAAAGCTGGGAACCGGCCACCACATGGTGGAAGTGTGGGCGCAGTCCACCGGAGAGCATCCGGCGGCAACGACCCAGACATTAATGTTTTATGTCGCCGCCGAGCTGGCCGGACAGTTTGTGCCGCAGCCGCCGCGGCAGCGAGTGGCAGGCTCTTTGCAGCAGCAAAGCGGAGGCCAGGTTTCCACGCTGCCGCTGCCGGGGGAGAACAGCGCCGCCGCGACAAACACCCCTCCGGTGCTGGACTTTCTAAAAGGGCAGCCACTGGATACCAATGCCCAGGTGATGATTTATGCCCGTTCTGCCTCAGCGGGGGCATCGGCGCAAGCCGGTGCGGGCACAATGGTCACCGGGTCAAATATTACCGTGAATGAGCCGACACTGCTTTCCGTAAAGCCGGTTTCCGGCAGCAGCGCTGTTCAGTTTGCGTATGCTTTGATGCGGGGCGGCCAAGTGGACTATGTGTCGCCCGTCGCCTTTGACATCGCGCGCTACCAAGTGCGCATTGAAAAATTGAACTCTGCCGGAACCGGGCTTGGGTCGGGAACCGTGACCTTGTGGGTGTGGGGCATCGACAAAGCAGGACAGCCGGCGGAGCCGATCAAAACCGTACTGAATATTCCCTAGCAGCCTGCCCGGTTTCTTTTCTGCTGTATTGACCCTTAGGGTGATAAATGCTATGTCTTACAATCTTACGTGTTCCCGTTTTTTTGTTTCCGGCCTGGTCGGTGTCGCGCTGGCAGCGGCTGTGACTCCCGCCCTGGCGGCGCACCATCGCGCCGCTTCAGGTCGCCCTGCGCGGGGGCGGCAGGTGGCGACTCCTCGAGATTCCTATCTGCAATACAAAGTTTATAGCGTTGAGCAGTTGATTCAGCAGGTGTCGGACAACCCTGCCGTGCGTCAGCGGTTCGCCCGTCACTTTCAGATTCCCGAAAGCCGCGTGGTCAGCTACATGCGCGCCAACCTGGTGGAAAGCTACGTTCCTCGGACAGGCCGCTATACGGTTTACTGCATGCACCCGTCGGGCCGGTTTTATCCGGTCAAGCAGACATTCCGGCACGGCACGAAAGTGTTCGCCTTGCGCAACGGCGAGCCGGTGATGAAGTGGGTCTGCGGCAATCCTCTTTCCAAGTTTCTGCCTGATGTTCAGGTAAGGAACCTGACCAAGCAGCCTGTTCAGAAAGTGTCGCCGTCCATTGAGGAGCTTTTGCCGGCGGAACAAGCAAACATTCTTGTGCCTTCCGACATTCCCGCCCCAATTTACCAGCCTGCCATCCCTGCAAGTCTGGTGTCGGCGTCTGCGCCACTGCTGGTGCATGGGGGAGGAAACTCGCTGCTGCCGTTTCTGCTGCCTGCCGCCCTGATTGGCATTCATGGCGGGCACAGCAATTCCCATACGCCGCCCATCACGCCGCCTATTATTATCCCTCCGGGGCCGAGCGTGCCGGAAACAAGCACTCTTGGCCTGCTGGCGGCGTGTCTGCCGCTGGCGCTGGCGGCAGCCGTCAAGCGAAAAAAACAGTCTCTGTCTGAATAGTAATCACGGAACAAACCGTAGAGAAAGGCAGTCAGAAAATGGAGCAGGGAAGCTATATGCTGATCGAGCCGGGAATGACGGTGCAAGGAACCGATGGAACCATTGGAACCGTAGCCGAAGTCGTGGCCGATGAAAACGTTGATGTCTTTCGCGGCCTCGTGGTCATCCACGGCTTGCTCTTGCACAAAAGACTGTTTGTGCCGGCGGAACACGTAATCGCTGTGGCAGGTTCTGTCATCAGCCTTGATTTGAGCAAGGTCGAGGCAGATCGCCTGTCCCCGCCCGACTCCGTCGCCGCAGACAATTCCTGAGAAAGAAGGATGGTACACATGAAGTTAAACACGCAAATGACGACCTTTGCGCTGCTGGCAGCAGTGGCAACGGCGGCTTTGTCACCGGCAGCCCTTGCGGACAGCCGGCAAAGCAACAAAAACAACTGGCGCAATCTGGCCGGCGTGGGTGCGGCAGTCACCGGCTACGGCCTGATCAAGCACAACACCACCGCGACGGTCGTGGGCGCGGCGGGAACGGCGTACTCGCTGAACCGCTATGAGAAGGACCGCCACAGCCAGGATCAGAACAAGCGTGCACGGCAGCGTTATTACCGAACGCATCATCGCTACTACCACCACTCTCGTTAGTGGAAGAACTGGAAAAGGCCCACCGTAAACCGGCGGGCCTTTTTCTTTGGGTATTCTATGTCCTTGCGTATATTTTTACGGGATACTCTTCCCTTGCTCGTATGGATGGGCATCATTTACTCTTTATCAACAGGAGCGGGGGGAGCGACCCATACAAACTCAGGGCTTGACTCCCTCCTGGCCCGCTTGTTTCCCTTTCTCAACCGGGCGCTGACAGGGTCGGAGCGTGATGCCATTCACTATTACGTGCGTAAAGCGGCCCATGTGACGGAATATGCCGTGCTCGGCATCCTGGCTGTGCGTGCCCTTCGGGACAGTATGCGCAGCATGCCTTCGCGGACGCTTTGGGGCGCGGCGTGGCTTTTGGCGACAGTCTATGCGGCCACGGATGAGTTTCACCAAGTCTTCGTGCCTGGCCGGACGCCCAAGGTGACCGATGTGATGCTGGACTCGGCAGGGGCGATCATTGGTATTGGGCTGATGCGAATAGCAACTCAGCGGCAGCGCAGCGAAACTCACTGTCAGCAAACTAATCTATTTGCACTGCCGGAAGACTTGCCATAAGTAGCCGCCAGCATTGTTAATTGAAAGTGCAAATCTCTAGGGTTTATGGGGCGCCTGCCATGAGAAGGCTGGAGTGACTGAGGGAAAGGGCAGAATGTTGAACTTTGTCTGCACAGGGCGAAGAAAGAACTGTGCATCGGCAAAATCAAGCAAAGCGCGCCAGTCATCCGCATCAAACGAATGTCCGCCCTCGCGGGAGCGCCAGCCGATCCGCTCGCTGCTGCCCAAAAACGCATAAACTTGTTTCGCTGCCCAGTATGTCTGCTGCGTACTCAAGGGGTTGGAATAGGGGTCTTCCATGGCGACATTAAGATAGAGCGCGCGCGGGGCGACCATTGCCATTAAAAAGTGCTGGTCAAAGGGCAGCTGATCCTCATGGCCGACAAACTCCCGCAGCCGGGGGTGGAACCAATAGCCAAAGCGCCCAGTGATCTTGGCGACGCTTTCGCTGCCTTTCCCCGGCAGGCGAAAGGGACTTGCGCCCCCCGTGCCCGATTCGTTGGGCGCAGTCAGGGCGATGCGCTCGTCCAGCGCCCCGGCCAGCAGCACGGCCTTGCCTCCGCGTGAATGCCCGGCGATGGCGATTTGTTTGGCATCCACATCGGGCCGGGTGAGCAGATAATCCACCGCCCGGCTGTAGCCCCAGGCCCAGGCTGCCAGCGCCCCCCAGTCGTGCTGAGGATAAAGCGGGTAAACGCCTTTGTCACGGGAAGCATCGTCGGGAGCGAGTTCCGTGCGATCAAACTGCGCCAGGATATAGCCGCGCCGCACAACTTCGCCTGGGATCGGCGTCGGCCCCGGATCGCCCGTGAGGATGACCGGGAACGGCCCCTGTTTTCCTTGCGGGATGAGAAGGTCCAGATGAAGTTTTACGGCATTGTTTGGGCCGCAGGTAATCAAGACTTTATCTTCAAGCGCTTTCCCTGAGCTGGCTGGCGTGGAAGAAAGAGCCGTCGCTTTCAGGTTAGCCGGGGACGGGGGAAGATGCCCATACTCGTAATGCAGAAGCATGTCTTGAATCTGCATACGGCGTTCCGTCCACTCGCTCCGCGCTGTGATCCGCTTTCCCGAAGACAGAACAAATGGGTCAGGCAAGTCTTTGACGCTAGGAAGGTTCGGCACATCGGGGTAAGTGGGGGACGACATTGCAGCACCGCCTGTCAGCGCGCCGACGATGAGGGCCGCTGCCATTATAATTGTCTTGGTGATCGTCAACGGCTTGTGCCCGTGATTGATGCTGCTGCATTGACACGGTCAAGCTTATCGGTTGCGGCGTAGACATGCTGGTTTAAGTTGCGCATCTGGTCAACGAGTGGCTGGTAAGGCAGTTCGCTGAGTGTCACGATGCCTTTGTTTGAGTCCTTGTTTGAAGGATCGGCAGCGCTGTTCTTCGGGTCGTTGTCCATGTACTTGAACCATTGCCAGCCGACGCAGTTCTTTGCTTCCAGCAGCCCCAGGGTAAATGTCTGGTAGAACAAACCCCGGTCGTGCTGCGTGTCCACGGTCCAGCCCGCCCCGCTCATGTTGGAAAACCCTGAGTCGTTTCCCTTTGCATAGAACTCAGAGATCAAGATTGGCCTGCCCGACCACTCTGTTCGGTGTGCGACACTCGGCAGAGAAGGGTTCCATACCCCGTAATAGTTCATTGCAATCACATCAAGATAAGGCCCCGCGGCCCGGAACACGGCCTCGCTGCTTGCTGAGCGCCCGTAAAGGCGCGGCCCAAGACAAAGGTGGTTGGGATCGTACTTGCGAGTGGCGGCTGTTGTCAGCGCAAAGTAGCGCCCGAAGACATACCCTGTCCATGCCGTGCGGTCGGCTTCGGTGACATCGGCGGCTGTCGCTGTTTTGCCCTTGCGCGCATTCAGCCATGCTTGTGCAGCCTGTTGGCTTGACCCCATGCCGGGGTCTTTGGGATCAAGGGCAAGATACTTGTCCAGCTCCGGGATGGGGAGTTCGTTGTCCGAAAAATAGCCCATCAGATACGGGTCGTTTTTGCTGCCCGCCAGTGACTTGGCATAGTCATCACAATAGGCGGCAAAGTCCGGGTGGAACACGGGAATGCAGTCGTTGGGATAAGCCGCATGCCCGACGCCTGAGTGCGACAGCTTGCGCGTGCCCGCGAATGAACTCATGAAGCTGTGGATGACTGTGTAAACAAGCGGGGGAGAGACGGCCCGCAGCAGCGGCGTCGCCGACCAGGCCCCGATCCCATTGAAGCCGTCGCTTTGCAGCAAGCGCACAGCGCGCTGCGCCCATTGCGCCGAAGGCGCGCCGTCCGCAAGATGCGTTCCGGGCGTCACATTCACAACCCCGATATGGATCATCGGATGGCCGTCCGGGTCAATCAGCCACCAGCGGTCGGCAACCTTCTGGGTGCGGATAAAGCCTGTCTTGGCGAGGGTTCGGTCGGTGCGCCCGCCATAGGCATCGACTGCCGGTTCTGCGGGCAGGGGCGCCAGCATCTCCAGGGTGCGCACCGGCTGCTGTTTCCATTCCCCTTGCTTCATCCTGGCCCGCACGGTTGGTGGTGCATCGGCATGACTCGTCAAAGCGCATCCCATAAGCAGCACGGCTGCCGCAGCCAGGCCATGTCTCGAACTTTTAATCACAGTGTTGTTTCTTTCCTGTTGTGTGAACCGAGCGGAGGGCCTAATGTTGTTCCCCATTTGGGCGAAACAGGAAGCACCTGTTCGACCGGCGCTGCCACTTGCCGCCGAATGAGGCCGTCCAGCAAGTCCACGGCGGCTTCGGCCAGCCGTTCCAGGTCCATGGACACCGAAGCCAGCGTGTGCCGCGTGGCGGCGGGCCAGTGAAGCCCGTCATAGCCAAACAGCGAAAGCTGTTCCGGGACGGCGACGCCTTGCACATCGCATTGTTCCAATATCTGATAGCCCACCCGGTCATGCCAGCAGAACAGGGCGGTCGGCGGCTCCGGCTCGGCCATGAGAAAGCGCAGGGCGTCCTCGGCATCGGAAGGGCGATGGTCATTCGCAGGCACGATCCAGCGCTCCGGGACGGTAATCTGGTGCGTGGCGAGAAATGCCTCCAATTGCGCGATACGCTCCGCCGCTGCCGGGTTGCCTCCGGGGATATTCGTGATGGCGGCGAAGCGTCGGTGCCCTAGTCCAACAAGATGGCCCGCGATCTGATCAATCCCGCCGACGGGATGGGGATGGATGGAGGACAGCACATGCTCCGGGTCAAAACGGTTGACGAGGACGACCGGCAGGCGTGACTTTCGCAGATAAGGCAGCAGCTGATCCGTAGCCTGGGGCGCGAAGAAGAGCAGGCCGTCACAGCGTCCGCCGTTGAGGTTGCGATAGGTCTCCTGGTCTGAGCGGCGGAAGTCGCAATAAATCAGAATATCGTAGCCCCGACGCCCTGCCGCCTGCTCAATCGCGGTGCTCAGCCGATCCATGTACAGGTCGTCTTGGTTGCGGTTGCGAAAGCCGTTAAAGAACGAGAGGACATGGGTCTGCCCGCGCTGCATAGACTGCACGAGCAGGTTAGGCGCGTAGTCCATTGTCTTGGCGGCTGTCTGGACACGCGTGATGACGGCATCGGAAATGCGGCGCTCTTTCGCTTTGTCCGCCAGCACGAGTGATGCCGTGCTGACCGACACACCGGCGCTTTTGGCGATTTCGCTCAGCGTCGCTCGTCCCTGCGCTTTTATTTGGCTTGTTTCTACTGTCATTGGGTTTCCATTGTCATTGGGTTTCCACTCTTACTGGGCATGATCCGTGCGAAAGGGATTGGCGGGCAGCCCGTTCTTGTTCCATAGATTGACCACGGGGAAGTTGACGAACCCGTAACGCACAGCCTTCGGCTGCGGCACTTGCGGCGCGCTGACTTCCACGGTGTCTTTGCCGACAATCTTTGCCTCGGCCGGCACGAACTGCCCGTCTGGCCCCGCAATGGTGAAGCCCACCAGGCGATCCGCAGGCACGGGCACTGCCGATGCCTCCCCACCCCGTATGGTCAAGCCATCCCCCACGTTGTCAAATGTGACCCTGATCTTGCTGCCCACACTCTGCATGGCGCGATAGGTCGGCCCCTCGGCCACCAGCTCTTTTTCCCCATACACTTGTTTGCGGGCCAGCAGTGCCAAACGGTCTCCGACAGGCTCTTTATTGGTCGGGTGAATGTTGTCCTGCAAGCCCAGGTCGGTGATCACGGCAATCCCGGCATGGGGCAGGGTGCGCGCCGTTTCCGTCTGCGCTTCGCGCGTTTTGGCCCAGGCGGTGTCGCCGCCTTCATGCGAGCCGAACGGCGCAAGCTGCACGAGCAGAAACGGCAGGGCAGGCTCGCTCCACTGCGCGCGCCAGTCGTTAATCATGGTCGGCAGCAGCGTCCGGTAGCCTTCCGGGTCGTGGCTGTTGCTTTCGCCCTGATACCACAAGACCCCTTCAATCGGCAGCCGAACCAGCGGGGCGATCATGCCGTTGTACAGCACGCTGGAAGGCCAGAACCCAAACGGCTTGGTCGGCTCTTTTGTGCCTGCCGCCTTTGCCGCCGCGAGGGCGGTCGTGTACGCGGCCATCGCGGCGTCATGCTTTGCTTGGTTTGCGCTGTCCAGGGCGACATAGCGGCGCGTCAGGTCGGGGTTCGCCGCCAATGCCCCGGCGCGTGTCCAGGACTGGGCGGGCGTCCCGCCGACATTGGACGAAATCAGGCCAATCGGAATGTGTTCGGCTTTGCGCAGGTCGCGCCCAAAGAAGTAGCCTACGGCGGTCATCGCGCCCGCCGTGTCCGGCCCCGAGACCGTCCACGCCCCTTGAACATCGTCGGCGGGGGACGTCGGCTTGGCCGTGTGGACTTTGAAAAAGCGCAACCCTGGGTCGGCGGAGGCCGCAATTGCCGCCGTCGCTGTTGAGGCGCGCCGGAGCGTAAACTCCATGTTGCTCTGCCCGCTGCAAAGCCATAGGTCGCCAATCAGTACATTGCTGAGCGTGACCGTGTTTTTGCCCGTGACACTCAGCGTATAAGGCCCGCCCGCCGCGTGCGGCTTCAGTGCTGCCTGCCACTGTCCATCCGGCCCGGCGACTGCCGAGGCTTTGTCGCCCATCAATGTCACAGTCACTTGTTCGCCAGGGTCGGCGTGGCCCCAAATATGGATCGGCATGTTGCGCTGGATAACCATGTTGTCGGACAAAATGGCGGGCAGCGTGACATTGGCCTGGGCAGGAAGGGCGGCCATGCCGCCCCCGGCGAGAAGGGCGAGGGCGAGAGCGGTGCGAAGAGAGTGCATTGTATCAGGTTATCCTTTGGCGGTCTGCGTCTTCAGGTGGCTGTCAAAGAAGCGGAGCACGATGGGGCGCAGGTCAAAGGGCAGCGGTTTGCCGTTCCAGCGCTCCAGGTCAAACGTGTGCCCGATCCCAGGAATGAGAATCAGCTGATGCTCCACTTTTTGCCCGGTTAAGAGTTTGTCCAGCGTGATGGACTGGTCGCGATCTACCGTCGTGTCCGCTGTGCCATGCAGAATAAGCGTCGGCGGGGTCGTGGCCGAAATATGCGCGGTGGGCGATGCCAGCGCGAAGTCGGCGTCCGTGACATCGGGCTTGTCCCCGAAGACGCTTTTACTCTGCGGGCCGATTACCCCTGGGGTGCCGTCGGGGGCGATGTTTTTGCGCGTCCGAACATCGCTGATGCCATACATATCAACGACCGCCTGCACTTTGTCGGAAATGCCGGGGTAGGGGGACGGCGGCTCCAGTGCGGGTACATCCGATGTGTACCCAACCATCAATGCCAAATGCCCGCCCGCCGAGCCGCCGATCACGCCGATATGGTCGGTATCCACTCCATAAACGGCGGCATTCTTGCGCAGAAAGCGCACGGCGTTCTTGCAGTCGTAGACATTGGTGGGCCAGCGGTCATGCTTGGAAACCCGGTAGGCGACGCTCGCGCAGACATAGCCTGCTTTGGCAAGCGTCGTCCCTTCCTCAAACTCGCGCCCGCCTTCGTTGCTGCCGCCGCTCCATCCACCGCCGTGGATAATCACAATCCCCGGCGAGCGCGCCCCTGCCGCGCGACTGGCGGGCAGGTACAAGTCCAGCGTTTCCTTGCGGTCCGGCGCGAGATATGTCACGCCCCGCGTGATTGTCACGCCCTCTGGGGTCGCCGGGAATGGCTTGGGGCCAGGGGCGGCTGTTGCGGGGCGCGGCATCAAACCAACGGCGGTTCCGATCAATACCGCAGCAAAGACTGTGCTGCTTCGGCAAAATGGCATAACTGTTCCTCTGTATCGTTCTGACGTCTTAAGACGCCGTTTGGTTCACGTGACTTGCCAATGCTGAATTAGGAACCTACCCCCGGCCCCTCCCGCAACGGGAAGGGAGTAAGAGAAGTTATCCTTTGCCTCTCCGGTTCGTTCATACTGGAACGGAGAGGGAGCAGGAGAGCTTTTTCTACTCCCTTCCCGTTGCGGGAGGGGCCGGGGGTAGGTTCCTAATCGCTGTTACTCCTTGTACGGGTTGAACAGACTGTTCACAGTCTTGTCGAAGCTTTTGGGGAAGCCATAATACTTTCCTGATGGATAGTACGTCGTTCCCACCATCACTGCTGAAGCCGGTATCCACTTGGCATGCCCATCGACGAAAACCATGTTCATGCCGTCACTATGCAGTTGCAGAGATTTGCTGACCAATCCCGTATGGACGGGGTCTCTCCACTGACCGCTGCTATTACGGGGGAATGGCTGCGAATTGCGCCATGTCTGGCCGGTATCTTCAAATTCCATCACTTCCGACGGGCGAGGAATGCCGCCGATTGCTGCAATGGGCGGGGCATTAGGCAATACAAAGGTGAAATCAGTAACCGTCCCTAAAAGGCCGTTATAGCTGTAGGACGAGGCGGAGTTTGCCATTGGCGGCTGATTTGTGTCTTTTACGGTCGTCGGTGGCGCATCAGGGCAAATGTTGATGGCCATGCTTTTTGTGTAGGGATAAATCGAATTAAACCAGCTGGGAGTCGTCGCGCCGTCCAGCGGTGAATAAGGACCATTGCCCAGACGCAATGAGCACGGAAACTGTTCGTCATAGTCCTGAATATACTGCGTCACGCCCAGGCCCAATTGCTTGAGATTGCTTAAACAAGCGGTCTGCCGCGCCTTCTCGCGCGCTTTGGCAAAGACCGGGAACAGAATTGCGGCGAGAATCGCGATAATGGCGATCACCACAAGCAGTTCTATCAGCGTAAACCCTTTGTTCGGTCTCATGATGCGACTTCTCCTCTAATAATAAAATGCGCCTTCGCAGCGCAACCGCTCTTTTGTTTGGCTCAAATTGTTGAGCAGTATGCAATTATAGCAAGCAAATCATCTTTAGTCAAGTACTTGAGCAATGTTTTTTGAGCCTGCCCTACTGTCCCGTGCAGGCACTCGCCTGCGTTCGTTTTGGCTCGGCGTTTCATGGAGGGCGCGGGGCCGCTGCCCGCCCCCCAGCAGATCGCCCCCCGGCCCCCAATTCTGGGGGGGTAGGAGGGAACCGCCAGTATCGGAGATAGTCGTATTCCTTATCTTGTCCCCCCAGAATTGGGGGCTAGGGGGCGATCTGCTCTACCCATAGTGGGCACGGGGCCGCTGCCTCGGCCTCTTTGAAGCGTTGCTACGGCGTGTTAAGCGCATACCAACGACGGAAGAAATCGTTCCGTCGTTGGTATGCGCTGGAAACGCCTCAGATCAGCCGAAGAGATGCCGGGGCCGCACGGAACGCCAGTGCTCCTGAACCGGAGGAAATCGGGCGCTTCGCCGCGCGGCTGTCCCTTGTGCGACCCCCGGCAATTGAGGTATACTCTTAGCCGGTTTCCAGAACAATTTTAACAAGATGCACTGATAGAGGAGAAGAAGTTTATGGCGAACACCAAGCGCGTGTGGCTTTTTGAAGAAGGCAACGCGACCATGCGGGACGAGCTGGGCGGCAAAGGCGCGAACCTGGCGGAGATGAGCAACACCGGACTGCCGGTTCCGCCCGGATTTACGATCACCACCGATGCGTGCAACGAATACAACCGGGGCGGCGGACAGCTTCCCTCGGGGCTGATGGACGAAGTCAAAACCGCGCTCGCCGCTGTGGAGAAGCAAACCGGCAAGAAGCTGGGCGACCCCACCAATCCGCTGCTGGTGTCGGTGCGGTCGGGGGCGAAGTTTTCCATGCCCGGCATGATGGACACCGTGCTCAACTTAGGCTTGAATGATGTGACTGTGGAAGCGTTGATTAAATCTTCCGGCAACCCCCGGTTTGTCTACGACAGCTACCGGCGCTTCCTGATGATGCTTTCGGATGTGGCCTATTCCACCGACAGCAACAAGCTCGCCAAGCACGATTTTGAGCATCTCTTTTATGACCTGAAAAAAGAGCTGGGCGTTGACAACGACCTGGACGTGGACGCCGAGCACCTGAAGGCGCTGTGCGAGACCTACAAAACGCATATCAAAGAGCAGTCCGGGCAGGAGTTCCCCCAGGACCCGCTGGTGCAGATGGAAGATGCGATCAAGGCCGTGTTCCGCTCGTGGAACAACGACCGCGCGATTTTGTATCGTCAGCGCGAGAAGATTGCCGACGACATCGGCACGGCGGTCAACATTCAGAGCATGGTGTTCGGCAACATGGGCGATGACTGCGGCACAGGCGTTGCGTTCACGCGCAACGCGTCCAACGGCGACAAGGAAGTCTTTGGCGAGTTTTTGATGAACGCGCAGGGCGAAGACGTGGTCGCCGGTGTCCGCACGCCGATGCCGATCTCGCAGCTTGCCACGCAGAACCCCAAAATCTACCAGCAATTTGACGACATCTGCACGCGATTAGAGCAGCACTACAAAGACATGCAGGACATCGAGTTCACGATTGAGCACGACAAGCTGTATATTTTGCAGTGCCGCAGCGGCAAGCGCACCGGCCCCGCCGCTGTTAAGATTGCCGTGGATTTGGTCAACGAAGGTCTCATCAGCAAAGAGACAGCCCTGGCCCGGATCAATCCCGAACTGCTGGATCAGTGCCTGCATCCGATTATCAAGCCGGGTGCGAAGTACACGACATTGGCGCAGGGCCTGCCCGCCGGGCCGGGCGCGGCCACCGGCATCGCGGTCTTTGATGCCCAGCGCGCCGCCGACCTCGGCAAAGGCGGCGAAGGCAAGCGCGTCATCCTGGTTCGGGCCGACACCAGCCCCGACGACCTGAAGGGCATGCTCGCCGCCGAAGGCGTCCTGACCGAGCGCGGCGGCATGACCAGCCACGCGGCATTGGTTGCGCGCGGCTTCGGCATTCCCACTGTGGCCGGCTGCTCGGACATTTCCGTGGGCCGGGACTCATTCACGGTCAATGGCCGCACCATCAAAGAAGGCGACCCCATTTCGCTGAACGGCACATTGGGCGAAGTGATTGACGGCACAGTCGAAGTCGTAGACCCAGAAATGACGGGCGAGTTCGGCACTCTCTTGTCGTGGGCGGATGAAGTCAAAAAGCTGGGCGTCCGCACCAATGCCGACACGCCCGAAGATGTCGCCCTCGCGATCAAGCTGGGCGCGGAAGGTGTCGGGCTGTGCCGCACGGAGCACATGTTCTTCGCCGAAGAGCGCCGCCCGGTCGTGCAGGCCATGATCCTGGCCGACACCGAAGCAGAGCGGCAAAAGCAGCTGGACCTGCTGCTGCCGTTCCAGCGCGAGGACTTCAAGGGTATCTTCATGGCGTTGGGCAACCGCCCCGCGACCATCCGGCTGATTGATCCGCCCCTGCACGAGTTCCTGCCCAACATGGACACACTGATTGCAGAAGTGGCGACACTCAAAGCCACGCACCCCGGCAGCCCTGAACTGGCTGCCAAAGAGCACCTGCTGCATCAAGTGGAGTCGATGCACGAAGTCAACCCCATGATGGGGCTGCGCGGCTGCCGCCTGTCCATTGTCTTCCCCGGCATCGTAGAGATGCAGACGCGGGCCATCTTGGAAGGCGCCATTGAAGCCAAGAAAGAAGGCGCGGAGCCGCATCCCGAAATCATGATCCCGCTGGTCGGGCACGTCAACGAACTCAAGGCCGTGCGCTCCAACCTGGAGCGTGTCGCCAAAGATGTCACCGCAAAGCACGGCGAGACCGTGGATTACATGTTCGGCACGATGATTGAAATCCCGCGTGCTGCGCTGACATCGGAACTCATCGCCGAAGAAGCCGAGTTTTTCTCGTTCGGCACCAACGACCTCACGCAGATGACCTTCGGCTTCTCCCGCGACGACTCGGACAAGTTCCTCAAGCCGTATGTCGCGCAGAAAATCCTGCCCAATGACCCGTTTGAGTCCATTGACCAGTCGGGCGTCGGGCAACTCATGGAGATCAGCGTCAAGAAGGCCCAGTCCGTGCGCCCGAACATCAAGCTGGGTATCTGCGGCGAACACGGCGGCGAGCCGAGCAGCATCGCGTTCTGCCACAAGATCGGCTTGAACTACGTGTCCTGCTCGCCCTACCGCGTGCCGATTGCGCGCCTCGCGGCAGCGCAGGCCAACCTTGCGGACAGCGGCGCGGGCCGCGACCGCTAAGATAACGATGGAAAAGCCCCGCTTGACAGCGGGGCTTTTTCTTTGTGTGGTAGAATGGAACATCGGCTAGCATTGAACACATTTAGCAACTTCGGACCTTCTTATTCACTATGGACATTTCTAAGATCAATGCTGCAATCGGAATAATTGGCAGCCTGAGCGCAGTGCTTTACCTAATTGTTTGGTTATACGACCGCTGGAGAGACAAACAAAGGAAAATTGTTTCGCCTCCGCCTGTCGTTGTTCCCATTGTTCCGCCGCCCATTATTCATCCAACCAAAACAGTAGATGGTGCGACTGAGTTTGTCAACAATGAGCAGGCATATCAGGATTGGCTCAAACAACATCCGCTAGGGTTTGTAGTAAACACCTACCCCAAAGCAGAGAATAAGCCTAAAATGGCAATCTTGCATAAATCCAGTTGCGGATCAATACAGCGTTATGGGGGCAATGTAACATTCGGAGCTTACACCGAAAGAGAATATTCCAAAGTTTGTGCAAGTGATATAGCGAAACTAATAAAATGGGCCAAGCAAGTTGGGCGCACCGGCGAACCGTTTAGCGGTGTCTGTGGCTTATGTAAGCCTCCTGTTTCAGCCCCAAAGGAATCATCAGGCACGCAATCGTCAATTTTACCAACAAACACCGTGATGCCAGTTGCGTCGGAACCGCAAAGTGATGCTTGGACGCCCCAAGAGTTTGCAAGGCTTTTGGAACGCTGCCGCGCTTTGCCCCCTGCCAAAGGCAACTACATAATCAACGATTATGTAGAAAACGTTCTGCTCACGGTGCTGGATTTTCAGATGCAAGCTACTACCGTTGAGAAAGCCGCCAAGCATTACAAAGACAAAGTGCAATCCCAACTCAATAATTATGCTGACTTGGCAAACTTATTGGCGAAGTTCCCAGACAATAAAGAAGGTAATACAGAGGTTGCTCAATATCTTTGGGGATATAATCTGTGGACACGCATAGGGTTGCTGCGCCGTCTGCTCAAATACTTGGGTGAGCGAGGCATCACTACTCAAGAGAAATTAAAGGAATGGGCTTTTCATTCGGACTTTAACCGTGACATGGCTGGACAGGTCAAAGGGATAGGGTTTGCGATATACAAGTGGTTGGTTATGCGTCAGGGCGTAGAAACAATCAAGCCTGACATTTGGGTTCATCGGTTCCTGAAACAAAGTATCGGTCGCGATTTAAGTGATTTAGAAACTGTATAGAAAGTTTGGCTTTCTTCCGAAAATATGGGCATGGAACAGTCACCCTGCCCCCGAAAAGCCTACTCAACCGACCTGACCGACGCCCAATGGCAGCTTGTCGAGCCACTCGTAC